>Ga0209949_1000004_pt1 | contig 171258 bp, 128 predicted proteins | sample SalPonC_black_MG_FD_185711 | JGI IMG/M metagenome (GOLD analysis project Ga0209949, IMG submission 185711) | Salt pond soil microbial communities from South San Francisco under conditions of wetland restoration - Salt Pond MetaG... | ecosystem: Environmental > Aquatic > Marine > Intertidal... | reverse complement strand
AGAAGCTTTATTTTCTAAGAGCCGCGTTGCTATCGAAACGATGGGACTTAGTTATTTACAATTTGATAAATTCAACCTGAGAGGGGGGGGACAAATCGCAACTGCGCCCAAGCATCGACAAGTTGTGCAGCAACAGATCCCCTGATCTGTTTAGCACACAACTAATTAGTTTAAGCTATTTCCCGTTTTTGTTGAAGTTTCAATCTTAAACTTAAGAAATAGGAAGTACTCCCTGGTTAAGATTGACTAACAACTCTTCGAGTAAAAACTGATGACAGTATTTGAGTCGGATTTCTAATGTCGGATGAACATTTGAAAATTCAGGGCTGTGAAAATAAAAGGGTAACATAGCCTCTACAGGGCAACACAGCCCTCCTTAAAGAGCGATCATTTTCCTTAAATAGAAAAAGGTAGAATTAATAACCGTACTTTCATTTAGGGATGCTCAAATATATGCTTTTAACATCTAATAGCAAAATTTTCATGCCAAAAATTATCTAAGCCCTCATTTCACAAGGTATTCGTTGTATAATCGTCGCCACTGCATAGCCGACTCGGCAAACAGGTCCAGCCGGGGGCGTTCATCGGTCAGCACCACAGCATCTTCAAGGTCAGGGACAGGTATCAGAGATGGACGGGGTAACTGCCGGTAGGACTGACGCACCGCGCTGTGTTCTACAGGGTTGGAAGCGCCGGAAGGCCAGGCAAGCAACAGCGTGTTACGGGTATCCGGAGTTCCGGGTGTTACATACAAACGGGTATCGAAGTTCGCTGCCAGCAGCGTTTTATTGATGGATCGCGTTACCCGGCCGAGCTTGCCCTCCAGGTAACCGTAAAAGTTGATGATCATCATGCCTTCTTGCTCCAGCACCCGCCGGGCTTCATTGATTCCTTCCAGCGTCAGGACATGCTCCGGCGCCGATTCGCCCTTAAATACATCGTACACGATCAGCTGATACTTCGAATCGGCGGTTCTCACGAAGTGACGCGCATCGTCGATGATCACCTTCTGTTCAGGACCGAGGGCGAAGTACTCCACGGCCACCTTTCTGATTCGTTTATCAATTTCCACAACATCCAGTTCATAGCCCAGCGAGTCGAGCCGGCGAACCAGGGTGCCGCCTCCCATTCCCAGCAACAAGGCCTTGTTCCCGGTTTCAAATACAGAAGCGAAGTAAGGAACATAAGTCGTATACGGCCAGTAATTGAAAGAAAGATCGCGGGGATTGGCCACGGTCTGCATGGTGTTATTCACTACCAGGGCTATCAGCGAACGCTCATCGTCGTTGGTCTTGGGTAATTCCATGACCTTGATCTGTCCTAGTATGCCTTCTGACTGATACAACACCGCTTCCCCTTCCTTCTTTGCCTGTATGGTATTGAGCACAAAAAATAAAGCGCCTAATCCCAGCAAAGCGCCTGCTCCGGTAAGATTTTTCCGGCGTAGAAGGGAGACCGCCGGGAAGAGCGCCAGGGCAAACCCAATGATAAGGGCGGGTTTTGTGAGGCCGTAGGCGGGTATGATCCAGAACCCAAGCAGGAAGGTCATGAAAATGCCGCCCAGGGTAGAAATTGCGTAAACATTGCCGGCGCTTGATCCCGCTCCTTTGGCTTCCTCCGTGAGTATATTGATGATTATGGGCGAAACCATACCCATGAACATCAATGGTGGAAACATGAAAATCAAGAGAGAAATGATCGCCCCCATTTGCAGGCTCATCTCTATGGTGAAAGACATCACCCAGTCACTGGAGAAGGGCATCACAAATAAAAAGGCGCCGCTCATAACGAGGATGAGAAAGAGGGCCCGTTCATTATCCTGTACTTTCCGGGAGATCACGCCTCCGATAAAATAACCGGTCATTAGCCCGCCCAGGGTGAGTCCCAGGGCTGCCGCCCAGATGTACAGCGAAGTACCGAAATAAGGGGTCAGCAACTTGGCGCCGAAAAGCTCCGCCGCCATCACGGCGCTACCTTCAAAAAAGGATAGAAAATACAGGTAAGATTTTTTTGCACGCATCCGGAACAGGTTGAAAATTATTCCCTTTAAGGTAGTATTTTTCTTCCGCCCGCCAAAAAGCATTGTAGGTCTGCTACAGCAGGGAGGTAAGCTTGTAAAAAAGCCTTCCGGATTGAGAGGGGGATCGATAGCCGGCAATCAGCAGTTGACAGTCCAGGTGTTGGGATTCGGCCCCTTCAACGCACGCCCCAGGCCCGTTCCATAGCCTCCGGCACCCGGAACGTACGTCCTTTGTAGTCATTAAAAAGATCCACCAGGGCGAGAGCCATTCTCCGGGAGAGCAGGTCGAGGGTGGCACTGACGGGACCCTCCACTTTATCCTCCAGCCGTTCGCCGAGGCGGAACAGGGAGCGCAGCAGTTGAGGGCCGAGGAAAGAGAGACAGCCGTAGTTGGGGGCAATACCCAGCATCCCGGCGCGCTCCTCGCCAATGAAGTAGCGGATAAAGGCATCGGGGGCGGCCTGCAGCTTATCGGAAGGCAAGAGGTTCCTGGAAAAATCGGTCAGGGCGCGGGTGAGCAGTTGCCCGGCTTCGGAGGAGGCCGACTGGCGCTGCAGGATGCGGTCCATCAGCAACCTGCCCTCCTCCAGGCTGGAAGGCAGGAGGCTGTCCTCCACTCCCATGTTATGGCCGATAGCGGTCCAGGTATGCAGGAATGCCTGCAGGCGTTCGGGGGGCTCTTCGATGCCCCATTGCTGCAGCGCATCGATCAGGGCGATACTGAAGGTCATCAGCGTGAGCGCCATATCCTCCTGGTTGATGGGCTGGCCGTACTGTTCCGCATCCCAGCCCTCGCGGTGCACAAAGTGACGGATAGCGGCGTGGATGAGCCGCACCTTCTGGATCGACTGAATACCCTGGCCTCCCCGCAAGCCCCCGGCCGTCATCACGTCGATGAGGAACTGCCCCGTCTCGGCGATGCGGCGGGCGAAGATCTTCAGAGAGCGGTCTTCATTAGTCAGGCGGCTGGTACGCACCAGCACCTGGGCGCCGTGGGCACAGGAGTAAAGCAAAGGCAGAGATTTGAAATACAAAACGACGAGAAACTTGGGCCCGTGATCTAGGAAGAGCCCCTGCGCCAGATCAACCTGCTGCCAGTCGGTCCAGGCAGGCAGGCGACGGGTCGCCTGTATGAAATCGCCTACTACAGGAGGTAGTTCCGATACCGGCGTTTCCAGGCGCCGGATGAGGAGGTCAAAAAGTTTGCGGGCCTCCTCAGGCCCGCTCTGCGAGACGATCTGGGCAACGACTTCATCTGCGAGCGGATCGCTGCGCCGGCGTTGCTGGTCGAGAAAGTCGTCCGTCCAAAGGGTGCTCTGGCTCATAGGTATTCAGGTGTGGGTGTTGCCCCCTAATTTACGGTTAATTCTCAGTGGATTAAATTTTTTTGAACGCCTTCGGGAAACAGCTGTTCTATTCTTGTCTTTTAGTCAATAAGCGCCACTACAGCAGGCGCTCCAATACTTTAATCAATGCGTATCCGACATCTCACCGGCGCCTTGTTTGCCCTGGGCGGCATTACTTTTACGCTCTATGTTGCTCATCAGATCGGCAAGTACCCCGAAGAGCCCTCCTGGACCTATCCGAACCTGATGTTTGACAATCTGGGCTTTTGCCTGGCGCTGGGACTGGGACTGCCCTGGCCCAAGGTGTTCGCTGCATTCCTGCTGCTGCTTATTGGATGGAGTGGATACGAAGTGGGAAAGCGGATACCATGGCGCCCAACTCAGGAGAAATGACAGGGGTAGTGGAAGACATGGGGCGAGGAGAACGCTCATTCTTCCTGCCCCGCAGGTCCTCATTATTTTTAGCGACAGCTTAAATATTCTCTGTCGCTTAAAGTAATTCCTAATTGTTAACTGTGATATGACTCTGCCGTATAATCCCTGTTCTGCCCCTGCTGATTAAGCGCATAGGTAAAACCGCTTCCTACGCTGTAGGCCCCGTGCTCGCCTTTTTTATTGACGGCCAGGTACCCTACGCCGAAATCGTCTTTCAGTTCTTCCGGGTACTTTTTAACGATACGGCGGACGCCCTCTTCGCAGGCCTCCTGCGGGCTCATGCCCTGCCGCATCAGTTCGACGATGAGAAAAGAGCCCAACGTTTTGAGGACCAGCTCCCCCCAGCCGGTGGCGCAGGCGCCGCCCACCTCGTTATCCACGTACATACCCGCGCCGATGACGGGCGAGTCCCCCACGCGGCCGTGGTATTTGAAGGCGGCGCCGCTGGTAGTGCAGGCGCCGGAGATATCCCCCTGCTGATCGATAGCCAGAATACCGATGGTATCGTGCTGTTCGGGGCTGACACGGGGGCCGTCGTAGTTATCGGCTTTCCACTTTTCCCAGGCCTCCTCTGCTTTCTCCGTGAGGAGATCCTGTTTCTCGAAACCCTGCTCAAGAGCAAACTGAAGCGCACCTTCTCCGCTGAGGATGACATGGGGTGTCTCTTCCATGACCTTGCGGGCAACGGAAACGGGATGCATGATATGTTGCAGAAAAGTGACGCTGCCGGCATCGCCCTGCTCGTTCATGATACAGGCATCCAGGGTGACCTTGCCCTCGCGGTCGGGCAAGCCGCCGTAGCCCACGCTGGTGTCGTCAGGATCGGCCTCTGGCACGCGGGCGCCGGCCTCTACGGCATCGAGCGCGCGGCCGCCCCCGGACAGCACCTGCCAGGCCGCCTCCGTCGCTTTCAGGTTGGGCTTCCAGGTGGCGATGGCGATGGGTAGTGCGGCCACCGAGTTGGGATTGGTAACCGGACGGCCTACTCCGGAACCCTCCGCTTCAGAAGAACGGCTCTGACAGCCGATTAGTCCGGCGCCGGCAGCCAGAGAAGTAATCAGAGATCCTTTGAGGAACTTTCTTCGATTGAACATAATAAGGTTAGTTTTTCAAAAAAGGAAAGATATAAAATAAAACAAAATTGGGATTCAAATTGTCAGTATACCGGACTCTCCCAATTATATCCGAGTGTGCTTATACTTTACTACATGCTGCGTTTGAAAATTTTCCTTAGACCGGGAAAAATTCTTGCAAAATATTGACGCCTGCTCGCAAGGTTGATCCTGTGATTTTTCCTACTATTACTATTTAGAGAAAAGAGCAATGAAAAACCTATTCCAAGCCTATTATATGGATAGCGAGGTATCTCCTGATCGTTCTGCCCTCCTGGCCAACCTTTCCGACAATGCCTTTCAGCACGAATTGCTGCAGGGCGTTTCCCGTACTTTCGCCCTGACCATCCCTCTGCTGCCGCCGCGGCTTTCATTTGTAGTCAGCAACGCCTATTTGCTGTGCCGTACCGTGGATACCATTGAAGACGAGCCGGCGCTTGACTTCGAACAGAAAAAAACTTACTGCCAATATTTCACAGAAGTAGTCGAAGGGAAATTGGATCCGCGGGATTTTGCGAGTGAACTGCTCCCGCTTTTATCGAAAGGAACCAAAGCCGCGGAGCGGGAACTGATCGCCTGCACCGACCGCGTAGTAGGCATCACGCATTGCATGGGAGAAAAAGCCCAAGAGGTAATCGGCCGCTGCATCCGGATCATGTCCGATGGCATGATTCACTTTCAGAAAAGACAGAACCCCGAGGGACTGACGACGCTGGAGGAAATGAATCGCTACTGCTATGTAGTGGCCGGCGTGGTGGGTGAAATGCTTACTGACCTCTTTTGTCTGCACTCTTCTTCCACGGCCCGCAACCAGAAAGAGATGATGTCGCTCGCAACTTCTTTCGGACAGGGCCTGCAGATGACCAATATTCTGAAAGACTTTTGGGAGGACCTGCGGCGCGGCGCCTGCTGGCTGCCGCAGGACATTTTTTCCGAGCACAATTTCCAGCTTTCCAAATTATCAGAGGAGCACCGAAACGAAGGCTTTGAAAGGAGTTTCACCAAGCTCATCGGCATCGCCCATGCCCACCTGAGAAACGCTTTCAATTACACCTTGTACATCGCCCCCAAAGACAAGGGGATGCGCCGTTTTTGTCTGCTGGCTCTGGGTCTGGCCGTACTGACCCTTCAAAAACTCAACTCCAACCGGTTTTTCACACAGGGAGAGCAGGTGAAGATCTCCCGAAAAAGTGTCAAATACACCTATTTCGCTATTCAGATGGCGGTTTCAAAAGACTGGATGCTGAAATCACTCTTCCAAAGAATCAGCCGGGGGCTTCCGCTCGCCGACCTGGAGGAATTGAAGTGAAAGCAACACCATAATGATCCGGTCGGGATTGACCTTCCAAATAGCTTCCGATGCCCGCAAAGCCATTTGGCGGTACAGCATTCCGGGCGCCGACTCATTCCGGTAAAATGGATTCACTGCGTTCGAATTTCAAATCCGAAGGGTAAGCCATCGGAATGCAACCGAACTGGTCGAGAGCGTTCGATTTGGTCGGGAGCCAACGATCTCGAACGGGCCCAGCCCATCAAACTATTTGGGACTGAAACAGAGAATCATCATTTACATAAAACTGGTTGATTTTCAGTCATCCAGGTGCTATTTCAATCTGCTAGTATCTCTTGCTTTTCAATCTTGGCATCATCCAGCTCGATACCAAACCCTGGTCCCTGCGGAAGGAGCAGAATTCCATTCTCGGTCAGCAGCGGATCTTTTTGAAAATGCAACTTGTACCCTACGTGCAGGATCAGGTATTCCACCAGCGGGCAGACCTCCGGCGACTGGCTGGCCACCACGTGCAGCGCCGCGTGAATGTTGTGTCCGTGCGGGAAGACCTTGGCGCCGAAGGAGGAAGCCAGGTGGCAGATCTTGACCAGCTCGCTCACGCCGCCGCACCACTCCGGATCGGCTTGTACCACTTGGATGGCGCCCGCTTTGAGAAAGTTGAGCACTTCCCAGCGGTTGTAGAAATGCTCGCCGGTAGCCACCGGAATGGATGTGTGCTGACTGAGGTGCACAAAGCTCTCCAGCCGGTTGGGCGGGAAGGCCTCTTCGATCCAGTAAGGGCGGTAAGCTTCCACGGCGCTGGTCCAGGCCTCGGCGTAAGGCAGGTCCCAGCCCATAAAGGCGTCGAACATGAGCTGGCCTTCAAAACCCACCGCATCGCGCAGTTCTGCCACCAGTTCGATATTTCGTTTCAGGCCGGCGTTGCCCCGGCCCGGCCCATAGGGCAGGAACCACTTCTGATTCCGGAAACCCTGATCGAATAATTGTTTTGCCCGTGGTCCAGCCTTGCCTTCCTCGACCGTATAGCCCAGGCAGCTGCCGTACACCTCCACTTCGTCTCGCGTGGGACCGCCTAATAGCTGATAGACCGGCGCTTCGAAATAGCGGCCGCGGAGGTCCCACAGGGCATTATCCACCGCGCTGAGTCCCATCATGTAATGGCCCCCGCGGGAGTGACGATTGCGGCGATAAAGCTGATCCCAGAGCTTTTCGGTATCCAGCGCATTTTTTCCGATCAGGAAAGGACGCAGCTGATGCAGGACCGGCGCAATGGTTTCCGGATCGATGTAGCCGTAGAGCCCGTTGAGCCCGCCCCGCGTTCTGATCCGGATGTAATGCTGGCTGACGCTACCGGTAGATTCACTGGGAGAAGGGCTGTCTTCGTAGGGTTCCGGCCGCAGGTCGGGATAGATAAAGGTGGGCTGGGCCTGATACTGCCGGTTGATGCCCCGTGTGCTCGTATAAGGGCCGCTAATACGCAGCACCTCCACTGCCTCGATGATCATATCGGGATCGGCGGCGTGGTCCCGGAACAACCATTGGGTCGGAAGAGGAAGAAAGGCCAGGGTGGAGGCCCGGCTGAGATGATTGAGAAACTGGCGGCGGTTGGGCATAGGTGGTGATAGGTTTAATTCGGTTTGAGATCGTTTGATAGGCGAAGCCTGTTCACGATTGTTCGAAGTCATTGAGTAGCGAACGAATTCGAATTATTGCAGATATAGTCGGACCGTCTCAAACATTTGATCATAAATGATTTTTAACTGGAAAAACTCATTTTATTCCTCAACCAAGGCTGAAAGCCCTTCCGGCAGCTGGTACAAACGCACGATCTCCTCCTCCGTAAGCGCCCGGTCAAACAGGGCTACTTCGTCAAGGAGTCCCACGTAGTTCAGGCCCAGGAAGATTTTGGACTTTCCGAGTTCCCAGGTAAAAGGCTCGGGAATCTCGCGGTTGCCCTGCCGTTGTCCGTTAATATAAAAAGAAGCCGTGCCGTTTTTAGTGTTCAGACCGGAAAAGGTGATCGCGATGTGGGTCCAGATGCCGGCGCCGAAGGGGCGGTATTCTGCGGGCAGCAGGCGTTCGTTGAAAGCGGGGTCGTCGTCCGGTCCGACCTTATTCGGGTTCCATACATCGAGATCACCATAGACGCCCATGCGAAAGGAGCGGGGATTTTTATCCGAGAAATCCACCCAGAGGGCGGCGTCATTATAGCCGGCGTCGGTAATTTGTATGGGGTCGACGTAGCCGGGCTCCAGTTCTTCCTCCGGATCCAGGCTGAGCCATAAGGAGATCGTACCGCTCCAGTCGGCTTCATCATAGGCGACATTGTCTTTGGAGGGATAAAAAATGACGGGGTCTGCTTTTTTCTGGAAGTGCAGGGCGTCGCCGAAGCGGCCTTTGCCCTCAGCCAGTTCGATATATTCACTGTTCATCCCCGCCCGGGCGCTTTCCAATTCATCGTAAGCCGGGGCGGTAAACATGCGGGTGTCACCCTCGCCGTAATCCGCCTCATAGCCCTCGTCGAAGGTGGCGGCGAAGGTGAGGGCCTCGCTCAGCTCCTGTTCTCTTTCCGATCTTTGTTTTTTCACATACGCGGCCACCTCGCCCACCGGCGCCAGCCAGATGCCGCTGTTGGGCTGCTGTACGTATTCGAACAGAGCCTCGAGCATGTCGGTCCGCGTTGTCTGAAAGCCGCCTTCCCCGATTTCATGGCCGGCCAGAACCACCCAGTGCCCGTCTTCCACGGCTTGTTCCAGAATGGGTTTGATATCGACTTCAAAATTTTTCCCATCCATTTCGATACCCTGCAGCTGCGCGAGGTCAGCGTGGTAGGGATCGTTGGCGGCCTCATCGAGCCAGCCCCGACCGGAGTCGAACAGCTCGGCGATCAGCGGCACGTAGCTGCGCGTTTCCGTGCCGCGCCCTACGTAGGTCTGTCCGCAGGAGTAGGCGAAGGAGACGGGCGTGACGTCCAGCAATTCTTCGATCTGCCGGTTAGCAGTCAGCAGTTCCCGGCGCATAGCCGCGAGGTTGTAGTTTTCCAGCGCCTTATCGCGGGCCCAGGCGAAATTGCCCGAGCAGGGGTGCACCAGGGTGTGGTTGCCAATCTCGTGGCCGTCCTTCACGGCCTGCTTCCATTTTTCCAGGCGTTCCTTTACTCCGCCGGGCACCACGTAGAAGGTCACCTTCGCATCGTAACGGTTGAAGAGTGGCGTTCCCACGTCGACATTGGACAGGCGGGCATCATCGAAGCTCAGGCTGAGCGCGGCGCGCTTGCCGGCAGGCCAGGGGAAGGAGGGAGAGGAATCCTGGGCATCAATTCCGCTAAAACCGGACAGGTTCAGCATCAGCAGAAAGAAGATAGGGAGACGAGCAGGTGCAAACAGGCAACTTTTCATAGAATAGGGATTGAGTAATTGAAGATACCTTTATGACGGACCGTATTTGATGTTAACCTTAAAAAGGTAATCAAATCATTGTTCCCTTACTTTTGCGACCCGGGCTATATTTAAAAAAAAAATCAACGCTGATCCAGATACATGAGGGTCGTCACGAAAAAATCGTCGCGGAACTTACCGGCGTCAATCTGTTTGTAGTACCACATCTCTTTACTGCCATTGTCCCGGGAGCTGGTGATTTTTACTTTTTCGGCCCATTCCGGATGAATCATAGCTTCGATGAGCGCCAGATCCCAGATCGTGCGTTGCCGGCGGCCGCCGTCCAGGTGATTGAACCAGCGCTGGATCAGGAAATCGGTGAGGCCGTGTTGATCGTTGAACCTCGCGGCAGTTTCCGCGTAGTCAAAGGTCATGGCGGCGGCGACGTTGACGGGGATGACGTGCATTTCCACATCCGATTCGAGCATTATATCGACGGCCTGTACGTCCATCACGCAGTTAAAGTCATTCTTCTTCAGGATGCCTTTTTCAAAATCGTAGCTCGTACCGAGCCAGTGCACGGCGATCTTTGACGAGATGGAGGAATCGATGTAGACCGCCGAAGCGACGTTCGTCAGCGCGCCGAGGGCGACGACGGTGAGTTTTTCGCCTTCCGGTACCTCATGAGCTTGCCGGATAATTTCGTAAGCGGCGGCCGAATGCTGTGCCTTGTCGCCCCAGTCGTACATGCGGTCGACACTGCCACGCCGGGTTTTGATATCCATATCCAGATAGCCTAGGAGCACCTGATTGAGCCGGTGGCTCTCTTCCATCGACTGGTCGACGGCCCAGTGGCTGGGCTGCCACTGCGTGGCGTTGAGCGCGGTAATTTTCCAGGAGGGTTCGATCAATGCCCGGACGATGGCGTAGAGGTCGTCAACTTCGTTGCCGGTGTCGGCATCGAGAATGACTTTTCGGGTTTCCTGGCCGAAAGAAAACAGCGTGAGAAGCAGCAAGGGAAGAAACAGGTACGATTTTAAAGATGAGACAGTCATATTTGAATAAAATTTATTTTTGCCCTAGCACGATCCTTCGGTAAGCAGTCAAAGCAGGGACCCCCTCATCCATTACTTTCAGAATAAGGTGCACCTCTTCCCCTTTCTTCAATTGAGGCATCTTAAAAGTGGCGGAGGGCCCATCCACCTGCAGGTCGAGCGTTCCTTTCCAGCCGGATGCCTCGGGGTACACGATCCATTCATACTGCAATGCATCACCGTCGGGATCACTGGAGGCAGAGGCGTCCAGTGTCATTTTCTCATCCGCTTTGGCACGAAGATAAATGATGTCACGTCCTGTATCACCATTGACAACCGCCACCGGGGCATGGTTGGTTTCAGCGGGGGGCTTGACACAACGGTCCATCCGGGCGGCAAAGGCATGCTGAAAATCGGGCCGCCAGCGCCAGACGCTCTCCCTCGGGCCGGTATCCCTCTGGTAAGCGTCTGCTGCATCGGTATAATAGCCCGACCCGGTTTTCTCGAAACGGCCGCCCCAGCCACCGTACTCGGGATGATCGGGGGAGTGCAGACCGTTATCCAGAAAGTAAAACCAGGAGGGCGTATCGCCTTCTTTCATAGCGGCGTGCGGGTTGGGGGCCGTCCAGGTTTTTTGTGGATAGAGCGCTCCCAGCGGGCCATGCTCCTCGATAATGTGTTCCTTGAGCCATTCCAGCGAGGTCAACCTTTCCTCGCCTCCCAGGTACATGCCCCGGAAGACGGCATTTCGCTTGTCCTGCCCCTGCGGCGCCTTGTTGAGGATGTAGAACAGGCCGGGGTGTTCGGCCCAGATGCGTTCGAAGATGCCGTCCTGGTCGGCGATGTCGTAAATGCGGATTTTGGAGATGAATTTGCGGTACTGCTTTTTTGTCCGTTGAGACTTAACTTTCCAAAGCGCCTGGGCCACGTCGGTCTGCCCGCCCCAGATAGCGATATTGAGGGGACGTTCTTCCTCGTCGACCTTTTGGATGATCCATTCGGAGGCTTCCGTATCGTGCCCTTTGCCGACATGTGACCAACCCCGGTTGGGATTTCCTGCTTTAATGATGGATAGCAAATCTTTGGAAGTGGGATACTCCGGGTCATGCCGCTTTAGGTTTTCTTCCACCCGGCCGTAGGCGCGGACAAATTGGGCGATCAAATCCGGCCGGACGACTGCTTCTTTCAGCTCGCCCGGCGTCCCAGAAGCTGAGGCGAGCAGGCCCTCCAGTTCAAATTCATTGGCGTAGACGAGCAGCCGGATCAGGGACTGCATATCGTCAGGATCACCGCCGATATCAGTGGTAATGAGTAGTCTGGGCCTATCCGTCTGAGCCTCCGCAACACAGGGAATAAACCGAGACATCAATAAACAGGCAAAAAAAATGTTTAGGATTGATTTCATGACTCCTGCGTATCGGGAACTGAATTACTCCTCGGCTGAGGTAGTGGATGCTTCCATCGATGCCCTGTCAAGCCGGAAGTGCTGCGGTCCCTTCTTACTGCCGAGTGCTCCGTAATAAGCAGCGCCGAGTAAGGCCGCTTTCGAATTGAGGATCAGGTAGACCGGCATGGTCTCCAGCAGGTGTCGCAGGCGCCCTACGTGGAAAAATTGATCAAGGAATTCCTTTTGCAGTTCTTCGTTCCAGATCTTGGGCGGAATGCCGCCACCAATAAAGATACCACCGGTTGCTTTGAATTTCAGGGCGAGATCGGAAGCTTCCTGGGACAGATATTTTATGAAAAGACGCAGGGTTTCCATACAAATAGGACATCCCTCTTCGGCTGCCTTACTGATGGCGGCCGAGGGGTCGCCTTCCTGCATGCGCTCTTTGAGCCAGGCGGGCTGTTCCATTTTACGTACGTCCCGCAGGAACTGGAAAATGGCATGTATCCCGGGTCCGGACACTACCCGTTCCCAACTGACGTGGCCGTATTTTTTATTGAGGAATTGAAACAACTCTACATCGAGTTCATCGGTGGAGGCAAAGTCGGTATGGCCGCCTTCGGTAGCGAATGGATGGAAGGCATGACCATCCCAGAACATGCCGGCTTCTCCCAGGCCGGTTCCAGGTGCGATGATAGCTGCGTTGCCGTTCGGCGAGCGATCCCCATCGTAAACCACCGCGATATCCTCTTCCCTCAGCGCTGCCAGACCGTAGCCCACCGCCTCCAGGTCGTTGATCAGCAGCACCGAATCGACGTCAATGGTTTTACCCAACTGCCGGACATCTATTTCCCAGTCCAGGTTGGTGGCCTTGGCCTTGCCCTCCTGAACCGGACCGGCAAAGGCAATACTAAAGCGTTTCAGCTCGGGCGCCTCGACCTTAAAGTCCTTGACAATATTGGTAAGGGAATGCCATTTCTGGGATGGGTATTTGCGTTCTTCAATCAGCGTAATTTCATCACCTCGTATCTTGAAAAGCGCCAAATGCGTCTTGGTGCCGCCGATATCGGCAGCAAGCACGGTGTCGCCATCAGTAAGGGAGGGTTGTTCCGGAAAAGCTATAGGAATCGGATATTCGTACACAGTTGCTTATTTAAGGTAAAGGATCAGCACTAAAAATATGAAGTTTATAGGAGTTTCAGGTAGATACGGTTGCTTCAAGTTTAAATAAGTTTTCATTCATACTTTTGAAAACTATTGTATTGCCTATATTAACAGACATTTTGATGGCATTTTTCGCCATTTAATAATTCTGGTTAAATAAACTAAAAAATTCATGAAAGCCTTTTTTCCTGCTTTGCTGATCCTACTTTTCAGTCCTTTTTTTAACAGTATCAATGCACAGGATGTTCCTCTGCGCGTGATCGTCATCGGCGCTCATCCCGACGACTGCGACCTATGCGCAGGCGGCACAGCTGCCCTGTGGGCCGAGATGGGCCACCAGGTAAAATTCCTCTCGCTGACCAACGGCGACGCCGGCCATCAGAATATGGGCGGCGGCGCCCTAGCCCGGCGGCGGCGCGCCGAGGCCGAAGAGTCGGCCCGCCGCCTGGGCATCGTCGAATACGAGGTGCTCGACAATCACGACGGCGAACTATTGCCCACGCTCGAAGTGCGCAAGCAGGTCATCCGCCGCATCCGCGAGTGGAATGCCGATGTGGTCATCCTGCCCCGTCCCAACGATTACCATCCCGATCATCGCAACACCGGACTCGTGGTGCAGGATGCCGCCTACATGGTCATCGTACCCAATGTGGCCTCCGACACCCCACCCCTGAAGAAAAATCCGGTGTTCCTTTACTGTCCCGACCGCTTCCAAAAACCCAATCCCTTCGAACCGCATATCGCCGTGGATATCACCCCAGTCTGGGATAAAAAACTCGACGGCCTCGACGCCCACGTCTCCCAGTTCTACGAATGGCTGCCCTGGACAGTCGGCCGTCTCGACGAAGTGCCGGAAGGCGCCGAAGCCCGCCGCGAATGGCTCGGAGAAGTCCGCCAACGTCCCATCAGCCCGGCCGTGCGCCAAGCCTTAATGAAATGGTACGGTGAAGAAAAGGCTGATCAGGTAGAACACGCCGAAGCCTTCCAAGTCTGTGAATACGGCACCCAGCCGGATGAAGAGATGATCCGGCGGCTGTTTCCGATGATCGATAGAGAGTAGTCAGTTTTTTTAATTTCCTGCGTAAACTGGGATGAACAGGATCTATCAATCCTGTTTATCCCGTTAATCCTGTCTGCCAAAAAATCAAAGCTAATTGTGTCCGGGTGCTTCAGGCGGAAGAAACTGCTTTGCCTTTGCGCCCTCAGCGAGCTTTGCGTGATGCCAAAACCCTTTTTCACGTCAGCGAAAAAACCTCTGAGTGGTTGGTGACCGAACACTAATTGGAAGTAGCTTGCTGTCTCCTCTGTCCGAAAAGCCCGGCGAACAGAAACGCCACCCCGAGCGGCATCAAAAGGCTTACGCTAAATAAGACTTCATAATAACCCGGCAGGAAGCCCATGGCGCCCCAGAACATAAAACCCTGCGTGAAGAGTATGGCTTCCGAAAGCGCAATGCCTACCAGCAGCAGTACGGCCCCGGAAATGGCGAGCCGGATATTTTTACCGAAAACCTGATGATAAAAAGCATAGCCGATCAGAAATGCGCTCACCGTACCCAACAAAAAGAGGTGAACAAAGCCGATGGTGAAATTCCGGATCGTATAGCCGATGGTGGACATGACCGGAATGACGGTGCTGCTCTGAATCAACACCTTGAGCGCCCAGGCGCCGAAGGCGAAGCCGAACAGGCGCAGCGGCCAGCGGGGCAAAAGATCAAATAACTGCTGCCGGTAGGGCCACAGGAGCCGGATGAAGACGACAAGTGCAGCCAGCTGCAGCAGCACGCCCGCCGAGTTAATAATAAAGAAAAGGGTTTGCGGAAAAGCCCAGGTGACCGGAAGGGCAAAGCTGAGCAGCACGGAAACCGCTAGAAGAAAGATGAATAGATTGCTATGTCTTTCAGGCAACTGTATGCCCCTGTTTTCCATCCAGCGAAAAAACAAACCGAATACCGCCAAGCCGAACCAGCCGTAAAACTGAAAGTGCAGAAAAAACTGCACCGATAGATAATACCATTCAGTATTGCGTAAATCGAAGGCCATCACCACGCCCATAGCCCAGAGGCCCAGGGAGGAAAAAAGCATAAAGGCCAGTGACAGATGAACCAAAGTGGTACTCATTTTCCAGCTCCGCTCCCGGCTGTCTTTCCAGAAGCGATAGGCAAACAGATAAGCCAGTATCATATGCAACGTCGAAAAAGCAATAGATACCGGCCCATAACCCTGTACGGGGAAACTGAACAACATGCCCAGTACGCTTAGCTGCGTCAGCCAGAACAGACGTTTGTAAATCGGCTTGCGGGCCTGAGCTTCACTTAAAAAAGCCGGCACTAAGAAGCTGAACAGCGCCAGGTATACCCAGCCCAGCATCGCTACGTGCGAATGGGCGTGCAGCCAGTGCCGGTAATCCATCCAGGGCAACTCCACCACGAAGGCGAAGCGCAGCAGCGCGCCTATGACGGCGGCGATCAGGAAGTTGAGTAAAGCGGTTCTTATCCAACTGCGGTTCATGGTAAGCTTGCTTCGTTAAAATGGGTGAGCGCCCAAGGTGGAGTTTAGAAGTTTAGCGCCCCGGCCACTTCGTGGCGGGGCTGTTTAGAAGTTTAGCTGCTCCGGCAAATTCACGCTTAACCCTAAACTCCTAAACCAGGCCCCGACGAAGTCGTGGGCCGTCTAAACTTATAAACTCTAAACGCCTACTGTTGCGCTACCTCGTGCCCATCATTGAAATACATGTACTCCAGCAGCGCCCGCGAATCCTCTCGCGAAATGTTCTGGTTGGGCATGCGCGTGAGGCATTCCTCCAGCAGTTTTTGCGCGGTGGGGTCTTCGGCGAGCATTACCTCGACATTCATGACCATGTTCATGATCCACTCCGGCTTGCGACGCTCGGTGACGCCGGCCCAGCCCGGGCCTACGACGCGCTGGTCGGTCAGCTTGTGGCAGGCGGCGCACTTCATGTCGTAGATGACTTTTCCCTGCTCTACCATTTCCGGGTTGAGTGGATCGTTGAGTTTTACCTCTTTCACCTCCCCAACCCCCTTGCCGTCGTTCGCCATTTCGGGCGCGTCGGGAATCATGCTTTCGGGTGGCGCTTCATTAACAGTACTGGTATCCGTTTCGTTGCCTCCGCAGGCCGCGGCCAGCAGGGCGATAAATAGAAGAAACATTAAAGATCGCATAAGTGATCCTGTTTTGTTTAAAGGAAAGGATCCCCGGGAGAACCACAGGCTTTTCTGTAGTTGCTCAACTGATATCCTTTCCCGGATGAATAAATAATGAAATGTTGTGTAGCGGTACTACAGCCGAAGCTCTTCCAGCTCTACCTGCCTGGCCACCTCCCCGATGGTTTTATCCTCGATCAGTTTCAGTAAGCCTTCCCGGTAGATGTAAGCCTGCGTATGCAGCGGACATGGGTGCTCGGATGAACATACCGGTAACCCCAGTATGCAGGAGGAAAAAACCTCCGGACCATCCATGCATTCCACGACGCTGCGCAGCGAAGCCTTCCGGTTGTCTTCCGACAAGTAGAAGCCGCCGCTGGGACCCTTCACAGAAGAAATCAGGTTGTAGCGCGAAAGCTGTTGCAGGATCTTGGCCAGAAAGTGCTTGGGAACTCCAAGCGTATCCGCAATTTCCTTTACCCCTACCTTGTGCTCCAGGTCTGAATGAATGGCGAGAAACAGGACCGCCCTTATCGCGTATTTACAGGATTTTGAAAACATCTTTTCTGCATTGTTGCCAGGCAAAGATAAACTTTTTTTAAAAAAAGACAAAAATATCTTTTTATCTTTTTGAAAAGTTTTCTACCTTTGCTTCAGCAAACGAGCTAAGAGACTTTTTGAAAGAATGCTACTGACGGGGTGAATAAAGTTTAGAAGTTTAGCGCTTTACCCTTCGGGCTCGCTGTTTAGAAGTTTAGCAGATCTGAAACCGGAAATCTCATTTTCAGATCTGCTAAACTTCTCAACCAGTCGCCCCGATAGGGATGATGTCTAAACTTCTAAACTTTTCATTTACCCCGTCAGTAAACCAACCCGCTCCTAGTAACAGGGAAGCGGGTTAAAATTTTAGATATAAAAAGATAAAAAAGTCTTTTTATCTTTTTTAATAAAAATCAAAAAGGCGTGAACAGGACGCCTTATAGATATTACAGGATTTTTTTCAAAGCCAACACGGGGGAGGATGGAGACCTCCACTGATTCCAAAAGTTCAAAATTTTTAAGGACATGAAAAACCGCACTATCAAGATTAACCTGAACACCATTTTAGGTGTGTTACTCACCGCCTTCCTTGTGGCGGCCTGTGGTGCTCCGTCCGGGCAGGATGGCGCAACGGGCGGCGTTCTCGGCGGCGATGCAGCCAGCCAGGTATACGTTGCTCCCGGCGAATACGACGAATTTTACGGTTTCTTCTCCGGCGGCTTCAGCGGCCAGCTGAGCGTATACGGATTGCCCTCGGGCCGCATGCTCAAGGTCATTCCGGTCTTTTCCGTCGATGCAGAAAAAGGCTACGGCTTCAACGAAGAAACCAAGCCAATGCTCAACACCTCCCATGGTTTCGTGCCCTGGGATGACTCGCACCATCCGGAGCTTTCCCAAACCAACGGCGAGACCGACGGTCGCTGGGTGTTCATCAACGGCAACAACACACCGCGGATCGCCCGCATCGACCTGAGCACCTTCGAAACCACCGAGATCATTGAGATTCCCAACAGCGGCGGTAACCACAGCTCGCCTTTCACCACCGAAAATACGGAGTACGTGGTGGCCGGCACCCGCTTTGGCGTACCTTACCCGCAGCAGGATGTTTCGATCGACACCTACGAAGAGAATTTCAAGGGTGTCCTGAGCTTCGTCAGCGTCGACGCGGAAGAAGGAGAGATGGACGTGGCTTTCCAGGTGCTGCTCCCGGCCTTCGATTACGACCTGGCCCACTCGGGTAAAGGTGCTTCGCACGGCTGGACCTTCTTCACCACCTACAACACAGAACAGGCAAATACCCTGCTGGAGGTAAACGCCTCGCAGAACGATAAGGACTTCATTGCCGCCATTAACTGGAAAAAGGCGGAAGAGTATATCAAGCAGGGCAATTTCAAGGAGATGCCCGCCCACTACGCACACAACGTGTACGATGAGAAAACCCACACCGCTACCTCCACCATGAAGGAGAGCGTGAAAGTGCTCATCCCCTCCGAATGCCCGGGATTGGTGTACTTCCTGCCCACGCCCAAGTCGCCCCACGGCGTCGACGTGGATCCCACCGGTGAATACATCATCGGCAACGGAAAATTGTCGGCCGACCTGTCAGTACACTCCTTCAGTAAAATGCAGCAGGCCATCGAGAATGAGTCCTTCGAAACCACCGTCGCGGGTATTCCCGTACTCAAATACGACGAAATCATCGCCGGTGTGGTGGAGAAAGCCGGGCTCGGCCCCTTGCACACCGAATTCGACAACCGGGGTAATGCCTACACCTCCTTTTTCATCTCCTCCGAGGTCGTAAAGTGGAAGGTAGGCACCTGGGAAGTCGTCGATCGCGCACCGACCTTCTACTCCGTCGGTCACCTGATGATCCCGGGCGGCGATTCGAAGAACCCGGAAGGCAAGTACCTGGTTGCGCTGAACAAGATCACGAAGGACCGCTATCTGCCCACGGGGCCCGAGCTCAACCACTCGGCACAGCTGTACGACATCTCCGGCGAGAAGATGAAGCTGCTGCTCGACTTTCCGACGATCGGCGAGCCGCACTACGCTCAGGGTATTTCCGCTGACCGCGTTACGCCGCGCATCAAGAAGATCTACCCGATCGAGGAGAACGAACACCCCTACCGCGCACAGGGCGAAGGCCAGGCGCGCGTAGAGCGGGAAGGCGATGTGGTGCATGTTTATATGACCTCCATCCGCAGCCACTTTGCTCCCGATAACATCGAGGGCATTAAAGTGGGCGATAAGGTCTACTTCCACCTGACCAACCTCGAGCAGGATTGGGACGTACCGCACGGCTTCGCGATCATGGGCGCCAATACGGCCGAACTGCTCGTGATGCCCGGACAGACCGAAACGCTGCTCTGGGAACCCAAGGCGGAAGGGGTTTATCCTTTCTACTGCACCGACTTCTGCTCGGCGCTCCACCAGGAAATGCAGGGCTACGTGCGCGTATCGCCGCAAGGCGCCAATATCGCATTGAAGTACTCGCTGGGCGGAGAAGAGCTGCAGTAAGCAGTCAGTCGGCACGGCAGAGGAACTGCCAGTTTTCAAAAAACTGGCAGTTCTAAACTGCCGACTTAAAAACCGGTTCCCCCCTAATGTAAAACACCGGTCACTACTTCAAAACGAAACAATGAAACATTTACCAAGAATATTAATGGCCGTCGCGGCCCTTTCCTTACTCGGACTCTTTGCCTTCCCGCTCTGGCGGATCACCCTGCAGGCGCCGCAGTATCCCGACGGGGTTACAATGTATATCTACGTCAACAAACTGGGCGGAGAAAGCCCGGGGACCTTACAGAACATCAACATTCTGAACCACTACGTTGGGATGAAATACATCGAGGAAGACGCTATTCCCGAATTGCAATACTTCCCCTACATCATCATCGGGCTGGTAGTTCTTGGGCTCGGCGTAGCGGTTGCTAACCGGCGCTGGCTTATGATAAGCTGGCTGGGATTGCTGATCGTACTGGGCGCCGTCGGCATCTACGATTTCTATCTCTGGGAATACGACTACGGTCACAACCTGAGTCCCAACGCCCCGATCAAGATTGAGGACGCCTCCTTCCAACCCCCGCTGATCGGCACGAAAGTCATTCTCAACTTTGTAGCTACTTCCCTGCCGCACACCGGCGCGATCTTCATCGGCCTGGCTATGCTGCTGGGCGCCGGCGCCTGGTGGCTGAAAGGGCGCAATAGTGATGATGGAAAAAGCGAAACGAAAACACCGGTGAAAAGCCCGAAGAAGGATAACCTGGTCCCTAAGAGTGCCCTGGTAACTGCATTGATTACCGCCACCGCTCTGTTCGCTTCCTGTACCCCGGAGCCCCAACCCATCGAATACGGCGTCGACGCCTGCGAATTCTGCAAGATGACTATCGTCGACCAGCAGCACGCAGCGGAGGTGGTCACCGAGAAAGGGCGCGTCTACACATTCGATGCCATCGAATGCATGGTCAACTACGTACAGAAGGAAGGTGAGGATCAATTTGCCTTCCTACTAGTCAACGATTATACCCAGCCCGGCGAACTTATTGACGCTCGCAGCAGCACCTTCCTGATCAGCGAGGCCATCCCCAGCCCGATGGGGGCCTTTCTTTCGGCCTTTGAGCAGCAGGGAGCTGCCCGGAACATCGCAGAGGCCAAGGACGGAACGCTCTACAACTGGACAGAACTGAAAATGCATTTCGAAACCGCGGGATTGAGTTATTTTGAATAAGCTGATTTTCACCTAACTGCTATGAAACGACTTTTTGCCAAACAACCATATCAATCGGAACGGTCCCCGGAAGGGAGGAGCGGGTTTGAATTTTCTCTAACCCATTCCATGCTCTGTCTCCTCTTCTTCCTGGGGACTTATTCCGCTTTCGCTAAAACGATCACCGTCGATCCCGCCGGACCGGTGGCGACCATCGCCCAGGCCCTGGAAATAGCCGCCGACGGCGATGAAATCCTCATTCGCCCCGGCACCTACTACGAAGCACCCCTGCGCATCGAGAAGCAGTTGCATTTGCGTGGCGAAGGCTTTCCGAAGATCGACGGCGACAACGACGCCGAAATCCTCATCATCGCCGCCGACGGCGTAACGGTAGAGGGACTGCAGATTCAAAACATAGGCAACAGCTACCTGAAGGATCGCGCCGGTATCCGCGTGCAGCGCAAACGTGACTTCGTCATCCGCAACAACCGGCTGATCAATACCTTCTTCGGCATCTATCTCGAATACAGCGCCGACGGCCTGGTGGAAGATAATGTCATTCTCGGCGAAGCGGTCAATGAGGCATCCTCCGGTAACGCCATCCACGCCTGGTACTGCGAGCGGGTGAAAATCCGGAATAACGAAGTGCGCCGCCACCGCGACGGCATTTATTTCGAATTCGTCAATAACAGCACAGTGGAAGATAACTTCAGCGCCGAGAATGTGCGCTATGGTTTGCACTTCATGTTTTCCAATGACGATACCTACACCAACAATACTTTTCGCGACAACGGCGCCGGCGTAGCCGTCATGTTCTCCCGGCGGATCAACATGATCAACAACCGCTTTGAACACAACTGGGGACGCGCCGCCTACGGCCTGCTACTCAAAGAAATATTCGACGCCGAAATCACGCAGAATATCTTCGATCAGAATACCGTCGGCATCCTCATCGAAGGATCGAACCGGGTGAACTACTACGAAAACGAATTCCGCCGCAACGGCTGGGCCATTCGCATGTCGGGCGGCTGCCTGGATAATGTTTTTACCAAAAATAACTTCCGCAGCAATACCCTCGACCTGGTGGTCAACAGCAAGGTGAATAACAACAGCTTCCACGGCAACTACTGGAGCGAATACAGCGGCTACGACCTGGACCGCGACGGTATCGGCGACGTACCGCATCGCCCGGTCAAGCTGTTCTCCTTCATTCTCAGCCGCAGCCCCGAAGCCATCGTTCTGCTCCGCAGCCTCTTCGTCGACCTGGTCAACTTCGCCGAAAAGGTCAGCCCGGTGTTTACGCCGGCGAATGTACTGGATGAGAAACCGAGGATGCAGCCCGTGGAGGGCAGTAGGCAGTAGGCAGTCTTCGCCCGCCGGAGCCTTGAGCGAAGGCGGGAGGCAGGACCGCGCTGACAAATACACATTTTGAGTTAAAATGGAAAATGGGCTTGCTTTTGTAGGGGGGGGATGCACTCGGCAATAGGAAAAGTCATGGAAAGTCATGACAGGCAGAAAAGGCAGGAGTCGTGTTTTATCTCCCCTCGCCAAAGGCGACATCCTCCTTGCCGACCGCAGGGAGGCAACTTCCTCCTTCGCGAGCGTCAGCGAGCGAACATCCCCTTTCCCGAACAAAGGGAGGGAACACCCAAAACGATAATCAGCAAGAAGAACAACATAAAAAGTCTTATTCGATGATCACGATAAACAACCTCCATAAATCTTACGGCAAGAACACCGTCCTCAAGGGCATCGATCTGAACTTTGAGCGGTCCGGGACCATCACCGCCGTGCTCGGCCCCAACGGCTCGGGCAAGACGACGACCATCAAGTCCATCCTCGGTATGGTGCTGCCCGATGAGGGAACGATCACTTTCAACGGTCAACCCATCAATGGACAGTGGGCTTACCGGGCCGGCATCGACTACCTGCCGCAGATCGCCCGCTTTCCCGACAATCTGCGGGTGCGTGAGCTGATCGCGATGCTCAAGGATATCCGCCCCGGCGCTTCGCGCGATGAGGCGCTTATCCATCGCTTCGGCCTGGAACCGTATATGGATGTCTACCTGAGTAACCTTTCGGGCGGTACCCGGCAGAAGGTCAACCTCACCCTGGCCCTGATGTACGACAGTCCGGTGCTCATTCTCGATGAGCCGACCTCCGGACTGGACCCCGTGGCTATGATACAGCTCAAAGAACTGATACGCCAGGAGAAGGCCCGGGGAAAGACCATCATCATCACCACGCACATCATCAGCTTCGTCGAAGAGATGGCCGATGAGATCGTCTTCCTGCTGGAAGGCAATATCCACTTCCGCGGCTCACAGGAGGAACTGAAAGCAAAGTACAGGGAAAAAGATCTGGAAAGGGCCATCGCCCAGATGCTCACCCCCGGGCAGCTGCTGCGGGTAAACGGTAAAAAAATGGAAGTGACGAGGCAGCCGGGAGCGGTGTTTGCCGGTAACTGAACCCGAAAGGAGCTTAGAGAGCGTAAAACCAGGAGGTCCTTTCCCAGGACCTCCTGGTGGCGCCGCTGGAAGAATAAGCTTAATAGAAAATCTAAAACCAAGCTATTTCCTGAAATTCTGGTCGACGCGAAGCCCCCAACCCCGAGCGCAAAGACCCTCTAAATTTTGGAGGAATGCCCGCGAAAAGAGCAGGGCTATCAAGTCAAACCCTACGAAGCAGTCAAGCTGAAAACAGGTATTCCTCCAAAATTTACCGCCCCTCAAGCCAAGGGCAAAACGAAGTAATCACAAGAAAAACCAAGAACCATGTTAAAGGTACTGAAATACAGCTTTTACGATCTGATGCGCAGCCGCTGGAGCTATTTGTACTTCGGCTTCTACCTGCTCTTCACCTTGTCGTTGCTCTGGCTGAGCGGCGACGTCTCGAAAGTCATCATCAGCCTGATGAACGTCATTCTGGTGCTCTGCCCCCTGATCGCCACCATGTTCGGCGTGATGTACTACTACAACTCGCGGGAGTTTACCGAGCTGCTGCTGGCGCAGCCCATCCGGCGCAGCTCTATCTTCTGGGGGCAGTACCTGGGGCTGGCGCTATCCCTGTCGGGTAGTCTGTTGCTGGGGGTAGGTATTCCTTTCCTGCTCTACGGCATCTTCGCCTCTGTGCAGATCTTCAACTTCGCCATTCTGCTGCTGAACGGCATCCTTTTGTCTTTCATCTTCTCCGGACTGGCCTTTCTGATCGCCCTGTGGAATGATAATAAGATCCGGGGCTTCGGACTGGCCATCCTGGTGTGGCTGTTTTTCGCCGTCATCTACGACGGCCTCTTTCTGCTGGGTCTGATGGCCTTCAGCGACTACCCACTGCAAAGTTTCGCCCTCGGCGCTTCCTTCTTCAACCCCATCGACTTGTCGCGGATACTCATCCTGCTGAAACTCGATATTTCCGCGCTTATGGGCTACACCGGCGCAGTTTTCGAAAAATTCCTGGGCATGGGGCCGGGCAAGTGGATCGCCCTGCTGAGCCTGATGGCCTGGGTGGCCCTGCCCGTGTGGGGCATGCGGCAGCTGACCCTGCGAAAAGATTTTTAAACCGGAAGCGTGGGGGGGGGTGCCGGCCCTGCGGGCGGCCGTCTGTGGGGGTACGGGCGCTGCTGCGCCCTTCTTGTGGGGACTCGTTCGCTGCGCGCTCTCGCTGTGGGGTGGGGTAACCACGGATTACCCCCGGCCAACCTAACCCCACAGACCTGCCCGCCCTGTGGAATAGTCGCATTGCGAATTCCACAAGCGGGGAGGCGGTAGCCGAGCCCCCACAACCCTGAAGCGGCTGCTTCAGGGGCCCCTCAGACGGCCGCGCGCAGCGCCGGCAACCCCCACTTCAATATAGAATAACTTAAAAACTGCAATCATGACTACTACCATCACCATTCATAGCAAAATCGGCGAAATAGTCGCCGAAGATTACCGGACGGCAAGCGTATTCAAAAAATTCGGCATCGACTTCTGCTGCGGCGGCGGCCGCTCCGTTGAAGAGGCGAGTGCACGTAAGGGCGTTGATGCGGCGGCTGTCTTGCAAGCCATCGCTGAGCTCGACCGGGAAAGTCCCCATCGCAGCAGCGAGTACAACAAGTGGGAAATCGACTTCCTGGCCGACTACATCGTCAATAAATACCACCTCTACGTGCGCGAGAAGTGCCCGGAGATTATGGCCTACGCCCAAAAGGTAGCCAAGGTGCACGGCGATTGGCGTCCGGAAACCATCCAGGTAGCGGAGCTCTTCGCCGCGCTGCAGGCCGAATTGATGAGCCACATGGTCAAGGAGGAACAAATCCTGTTTCCCTACATTAAACTGCTGGTCAAAGCAGCCAAGACAGGCGAAAAGCCTTCCCCGGCTTTCGGATCCGTTGAAAATCCCGTCCATATGATGGAGGAGGAGCACGACGCCGCCGGCGCCATTATGAAGCAGATCCGGGAACTGACCAGCGACTATAAGCCGCCGGAAGGTGCTTGCAATACTTACCGGGTGCTGTACGCCATGCTGGAGGAGTTTGAGGAGAACCTGCACGCGCATGTGCACCTGGAGAACAATATTCTCTTTCCGAAGGCGATTGCGAAGGAGGAAGAGGTGGTTTAATGTCGGCAACTTAGGGTTCGGCAACTTCTTCCGTTCACCTGTTTCTCTGTTTCCCGCTTTTTTCAGAAAAAGCGGGATTCTGCGGTTCAGTAAGTATAAGTTAAGGAATTAAAGAAACCGTAGAACAGAGGAACTGAGGAATATCCAACCGCAGAAGTGCCCAAACCTGCAAAAGTTGACGCCTTTGAAGAGGTGAATGTTGATTGAGTGATTGGGAGGTAATTTCATCCATAATGACAAATCACCATGTAACCCGATCAACGAACCCCTCCGGGTGATCAAAATCACTTGACGCCCCGGCCGGAGACCTTATTTTTGTAAATTGTGTTAAACGGTAGTTCTGGATTAAATCGACCACCTAATTTTTGAAGGGCCCTTTCCGCTTTTCAAGCTGGGTTCTGACCGTCCTTTTTGTAGTCGGTTAAACTTCCAGCTTTGGCTGACCCGGCCAAAAGCAACAGCCGGGAACACAAATAAAACAATAGTCGATTATCAATAAAAAACTTTCGAACTCACGGTAACAACCGATAACCATGCTCGGCAGAAGCTGCTCCATACTGATGTTGCTCCTGGTGCTGGTCTACAGCACCGGAGATGCCTGGCGCCTGATCTGGTACCAGGTAGACCGCGACTCCTTCGCTGAGCGTTTCTGCGAGAACATCGAACGGCCCGAATTACAATGCCACGGTTCCTGTCAGCTTCAGGACCTGGCGTCGGAAAATAATCCTTTGCCGGGAGCGGAGGCGCCGGCCGGCCTGCAGGAACTGCGGCTGCCGGGGCCTTTCCTCCTGTCTTTTACTTCCTTACCCTCTCTTTCTCCGGACAATGACCGGCAGAGCGGGAAAATGACCTTCCTTTCTTTTTACGCCCATTCCTACAGCTGGGCGCCTTTCCGGCCGCCGGCCTGAGCGGGGCTGATTGACGGGGCGACTCAAAGTCACCCCCGTCAATCAAACACCCTGTCAATTAATCCGAATTTTTCTTTTCAAAAAGTCATTGACGGGGTGACTCAAAGTCACCCCGTCAATCGAACAAAATCATCATCCCGTATCGGATGAACGGGAATATGCTATATGCTTCCCGGCATCCGATACCTGTAGCAAGCTATCCCATTGGCTGAAGGCCAATGGGTTTTACGCTCAATTATATAAACATGAGAAATTTCGTCCTTTTTATAATCGTCAGCAGTTTCAGCAGTTTCACCCTTTTTAGCCAGTCGACCGTCACGCTTCGCGGACAGATCGTCGACAGCAAGGAGGGAACCGGTGTTCCGTACGCCGTTGTGCAGATCAACAGCAAAGCCGGTTACACCGATGCGCAGGGCCACTTCACGCTGGATTTGGCAAAAGCCGGACACTACAAAATCAGGATTGAACACCTGGGTTACCAAGCCTGGACCCAACACCTCGACACCTTGCCGGAAGGCGAATTCCGCGTCCCCCTGCAGCCCACTCCATTAATACTTGAAGAAATACTGGTTACGGATCGCAATCAGCGGGCCGTTCCGCAGTCGGAGGTGCTGCGCGATTCGGGCCTGGTGGCCACCCAACCACGCGATTTAGGCGACTGGCTGCGTGAGGTGCCGGGCTTCGGCATCATCCGTCGCGGCGGTTACGCCCTGGATCCCGTCTTTCGCTCCTTTAAATACGAGCAGCTCAACCTGATCTACGATGGCGGCGTGCAACTCACCCACGCCTGCCCGAACCGCATGGATCCCGCGACCACCCACGTCACGCCCGAAGAGATCGAAAAGATCGAGCTGATCAAGGGGCCCTTCAGCGTGCGTTACGGTCCGGCAATGGGGGCTACGGTCAACGTCGTGACAGAAGCACCGCAAAGAAACGGCAGGTTGCTGAGCGGCGCCTTCGAGACCGGCTACGAAGCCAACGGCAACGGCCGCCTTGCCCGCCTGTCGATGAGCGGCGGCAATGATCGCTACGACTTCTACGCCAACGGCGGCTGGAAGGACTTCGACAACTACCTGGCCGGCGACGACACGGAGGTGCCCAGCGCTTTTACCAGCTACGATTACGCACTGAAGACCGGCTTTCAACCTAGCGACCGGCAACGCCTGCAGCTGGGCTGGCGGCAATCCTTCGGCCGCGATATCCTGCACGCCGGACTGCCGATGGATACCGACACCGACAACAGCAGTGTATTATCACTCGATTACTCGGCGCGCCAACTGAGTCCTTCCCTGTACGGTCTGACCGCCAAAGCTTACGGCACCTGGATCGATCACGTGATGAGCAACAGCCGGCGGCCGAATTTCAGGATGGTGGAGGCAGTATCCACGGTGGAAGCGGCCACCTACGGCGGCAAGCTGGAACTCAACTGGCTGCCCTCCCGCCGGATGATCCTCTACACGGGGCTGGACGCGCGCTACGTCGGCCGATCGGGTAACCGGGATCGCCTCGTCAAGCGCAATATGATGACCGGCGAGGAACTACCCTTGCCGATGGAACTGCAGGATATTGTCTGGCCCGACGCCGGCATCTTCAACGGTGGGCTGTTTGCTGAAGGGCGCTTCCTCCTCAACGATCGTTTCATGTTGATGACCGGGCTGCGCGGCGACTTCAACACCGCCCGCGCCGACACGCCGGACGCCGACTTCGAGGAGCTGTACGGTGGAGAAGTTAACCCCGCCCCACAGTGGAACCTCAGCGCTAATGCTTCTCTGCATTATCGTCTGGCCGAAAACTGGTCGCTACAGCTGGCCCTGGGGCGCGGCGTCCGCTCCGCCAATATGATCGAGCGCTACATCAATCACTTCACGGTCGGGCAGGACCCGCACGAGTACGTGGGTAACCCGCACCTGCGTCCCGAAGCCAATCATCAGGCTGAGCTGTCGATTACCCGCAGCGGCGAACGGCTGACGCTTTCGGCCAACGCCTTCTTCTCCTATTTCACGGATTACATCACGGCCGCGGTCGACAGCAGCCTTCGCCGCAAATACATGCCTATGCTGCAGCCCCGCTTCGCCAAGCGCTTCCAGAACATCGACGCCGCTACGCAGACAGGCTTCGAACTGAGCGCGAGCTACCGACTGCTGGAGCACCTGCGCGCCTACGGCAGTCTCGCCTATACCCGCGCTCAAAACCTCGACTGGGACGAGCCGCTGCCTGAAATTCCACCGCTGGAAGGCATCGCCGGGCTCAAATACCAGCGCCCGCAGTGGTGGCTGGATGCCCGCGGCCGCTTCGTCGACCAGCAGGAGCAAACCTCGGCTTCCTTCGCCGAAACGATGACGCCGGGATTCAGCGTCTTCGACCTGCGCGCCGGCTGGAAACCAACCGGCGGACTGACGTTGGGACTGGCCGTCCTCAATGTCTTCGATCGCCACTACTACGAGCACCTCAACCGCAGCTTCGTCAATATGTCGGAGTCGGGCGTGCTCTTTGAGCCGGGACGGAATGTGACCTTGTTTGGAAGGTTGATGTTGTAGGAGCCTGTTAACTGAGTTTAGCGCTTCGCCCTGTGGAATAATCGCTTTGCGAATTCCACAGGGTAAGCCCTTCGGGCTTGCTGTTTAGTTTAGAAGATATGAAAACGGAAATCTTATTTTCAGATCTTCTAAACTCCTAAACCAGCCGCCACGAAGTAGGCGGCGGCTAAACTTCTAAACTTTTTTGATCCGTCCATGAATGTGAGTCGGTTTAGTATTGTTCATGCATCTTTGTGTGAGGTATGCGCGAATTATGGTTGATACTCAGCAGCATCGGCGTGCTGCACGGTTTGTTTTTTGCCGTCTACCTGTTGAGCAGGGGCAGGGAGGACCGGCTGTCCAATAAGCTGCTGGCCGGGTTGCTGCTGGCGCTCACGCTGCGCATCGGCAAATCGGTGCTGCTCTACTTTTTCCGCAACCTGAACGACTTCTACATCAACATCGGGCTGACCGGCTTCCTGGCTATCGGGCCGTTTCTGCTCCTATACGTACAATCGCTGTTGCAACCGGACTTTCAGTTCCGCCGTCGTCAGCTTTGGCATTTCCTGCCCGCGGCCGTGCTGGCGCTGGTCTCCTGGCGCCTGCCCTACGCCCCTGCAGCCGAATGGTGGGACTGGCTCTACGCCGGCATTCTGTTGCAGCTGGGCGCTTACCTGGGCGCGAGTCTGCGGCAGTGGCGCCGTGCAGCGGCGGAAGACCGCATCTCTCCCTTCCGTCGCCGCTGGAGCCTGTGGGTGACGGCGGGCATCGGCGCAGTCTGGCTGGTCTATGTGCTGACCTTCTTCTTTCACCTGCCGATCTATTACATCGGCGCCGTTTCCTACACCTTCATTATTTATCTGATGGCCCTGATCGGCATGCACAACCGGCGACTGTTTGAGCAAACCTCAGGGAAAATAGAAAAATATCAGAGCTCTACTCTGTCGGAGGAGGATAAGGAACGGATCACCCGGCAGTTGCTTCGCCTGATGGAGGAGGATGAACCCTGGAAAGATCCACAGCTGACTCTTCCAAAACTCGCCGAACAACTGGATCAACCCGCCTGGGCGATCTCCCAGGTCGTTAATGAAAGATTGGACCTGCGTTTTCCCGAATTCGTCAACCGCTACCGCGTGGAGGAGGCCAAGCGCCTGCTGGCTGCCCCGGCGCAAGCCGATACCAAAATCTCGCATATCGCTTACGAGAGTGGGTTCAATACCCTGTCGGCCTTTAATACGGCTTTTAAGAAGCAGGTGGGGGTTACGCCATCGCAATTTAGGAAGGAGAAAGGTTGAGCTTACTCCGAAAAGTGGAATTACACAGAGAGACACAGAGTTAATTAGTTGATTACCACCAAATCTCTTTGGTTCTCCGTGACTCCTCGGTGTGACTCTGTGTAACAAAAACCTTTTTTTCAGAGTAGACCCAACAGTGAAACCCTGAAACAATGTCTTCAGAACTACGCCATCCGGTATAATCCGAAATCTTCCGACATGCCCCGTGTTATAAGCCCATTTTTTCTTTCGGATTTATAAATCTGATAGGCTTTCCGATCCCGGATCTCTAACTATGCTCCTGAAGGAACATAATGTAAGAGAATCAGGAAGTGCTGTAAAGTCGCCGCCTGATAAAATCACACCGACATGAAATATTTTTACTTACTGCTGCCGGCCCTGCTGGCGCAGGCCGGCTTGTCCTGCCAGGGACAGACGAATGATTTTACCCCCTCCGACTCGCTTTTTCCCAAGGTCGATCGAAAGGCTCGGGAAGCTGTAACGGAAACCGGTTTTCCCGGTATCGCGATCGGCATCGTAGCGGGTGGGGAGACGGTTTATGCCGAAGGCTTCGGTTTTGCCGACCTCGAAAAGAAGATACCGGCCGATGCCGAAACGGTTTACCAGCTGGGATCGGTCACCAAAACGGTTACCGGTCACCTGCTGGCCCGTCTGGTGGTGGAGGGACAACTGTCGCTGGACGATCCGGTGGATAAATATCTTCCGGAGCGTGTTTCACTGAAGGATGCAGCGGATCGCCCTGTCACCGTGCTCCAAGTGGCGACGCATTCGGCGGAACTGCCCCGCTATCCCGCCAACCTGCAGCGGGTGGATCCGGATCCCATCCGGGGCTTTTCGAAAGAGGAGTTGTATGCCGGGCTGGGAATGGTGGAGATCGATACCCTGGCCGGTCACCGGTACGCCTATTCCAACTTCGGCTATGGCTTTTTGGGAACGCTGATGGAGAACACGAGCGGGAAAAGCCTGAACCGGTTGATGCACCGGTACCTCTTCGATTCCCTGGAAATGGATCATAGCAGCCTGATTTTGACAGAGAAAGCTGCAGAGCGCCTCGCCGTGCCTTATCTGGAGGTCGATCCCCTCACTAGCACAGAACCGTGGGACATGGGCGCCCTGTCCGGCGCCGGTAACTTATTTAGTTCGGTGGCGGACCTCACGAAGTTGATGCGCCACCTGCTTCGCTCGTCCCCGGCGAATCGCCTGCAGCAACAACCTTACCTGAAGATCAACGACCACTGGAGCTATGGCCTCGGATGCTTTCTCATCGATTCGGAATCAAAAAATACCGAGATCGTATACCACGGCGGCGATATCGACGGCTACGCCTCCTATCTGGCGCTTTATCCGGAGTTTGACTTCGGCATCGTCATTCTGACGAATTACGGAGAGGGGCGGCTGTTCGGCCCGGTGGCGGAGGAGATCGCTTCGGCGGCTTTCGAAGTGCTGTCGGGAGGGGAGGAGGACTGAGAAATAAGAAAAATAAAATCAAACGTATGAAATACCTGATAGCCGGATGCCTGCTCATCAGTTGCCTCTGGCCGGCTCCCGTTTTCGCCCAGAGCGCGTTGCCCCGGGCCGCGATCGACAGCATTGAGCATCTCATCATCCGCGAGATGGCCCGCCAGCAGATACCCGGTCTGAGCATCGCCATCGGCATCGATGACCTGCTCGTCTGGAGCAGTGCTTACGGATTCGCCGACCTGGAAAACTTTGTGCCGGTCACAACGGAAACCAGATTTCGTTCGGCTTCGGTGGGTAAACCGATGACGGCTACGGCCGTATTACAACTAGCGGAAGAAGGCCGGCTGGCGCTTGACGCTGAAGTACAGCAGTATTGCCCTGTCTTTCCGGAAAAGTACTGGCCGGTGACCGTTCGTCATTTGCTGACCCAGCAAAGCGGCATCCGGTATTACCGGGAAGAAGAGGTGACGAATGTGGCGCACTATCGCAACGTTACCGACCCTCTCCGCATTTTCAAAGCGGATACGCTTCTGTTCGAACCCGGAACGGATTTCCAATACACTTCTTTCAACTATAATCTACTGGGCTGCGTCATGGAAGGGGCCGCGGGGATGACCTACGGCAGCTACATGCAGGAAGAGGTGTTCGGACCGGGGGGCATGAAGCATACCGTTGTTGATGATAATTATCAAATCATTCCCAGGCGGGCCAGGGGCTACATTCGCGATGAATCCAGCGGCCGCCTGCGCAACGCCGACCTGCACGACCCCAGCGACCGCGTACCGGCGGGCGGCTTCCTGACCACGCCGGAGGATCTGATCCGCTTCGCGGTAGGTCTGACCAGCGGAAAACTCCTCCCTCGAAAAACTTTTCAGCAGATGATCGAAGCACCCCGCCTGGCCGACGGCAGCCTGTCTCTTTACGGCCTGGGCTGGGGCCTATACGAACCGGACGACACCTACTACGGCTATACCGAAGTTATGCACGGCGGCGGCACTCCCGGCGTCAGCAACCGCCTGACGATGTACCTGTCCGAAGAAAGGAATATTTTCATCGCCATCATGACCAACCTGGAAGGCATGGAGAACCGGGGAGAGATGGCGGCGGAGATCGGGCGGGTGTTGTTTCAGGTGGATTAATTACAGTTATACTCGACGTAAATTGGTTTGAGAAATCAAACCATATCGACGTCAGTATAGTATTAAGCCTCACAGATTAGTCGTGATCTGCCCATTTTAACGGCCCTTTATTTTCGGCTTTTGGCCGTTGGCCGGGATCTGTTCACCATCCACTTTTCTCTTAAATAAACCCATTTAAATTTGACATCATGATTAAGTTATTCATTCAGCTTAGCGTATTACTGCTTTTATTCGTTCCAACCCCTAAAAAGACAGCCTTGCCGCCCATAGCGTCTGACATAGGCAAAGACTTGACAGAACGGCTTATTCCTCACCAGGATTCCACGGAAGCGGAACGCATCGCCGCCGCCGCCCGCGCCTTCTCTGCCGCCTACATGCGGGAGGACGTCGAAGCCATGATGGACTACTACACCGAAGACGCCGCCATCTTTCCTACCCAGGGCGATATCCTTGACACGCCGGTGGCCATCGCCAAATACTGGACCGTGCCCGAGGGTATCGATGTGCTTCACCACGAATCGATATCCGAGAACCTTCAGATCGTGGGCAATACGGCTTATGACTACGGTTACTACCAGGGCCGGATCAACCGCCGCGGGGAGGAATCCGAATTTCAGGGCAAATACGTCATTGTTTGGGAAAAAGGTGGGGACGGGCAGTGGCGGATGAAGGTGGATATCTGGAACCGGAGGTGAGGGGGATGCTGGATGCTGGATGCTGGCATCCAGACAAATTTTCCTATCTTAATCTCAGAATCAAGTTATTTTACTACATGTCTGAGAATGCCATCCAGGACTATTACCCCGACGACGTCGCCCACTGCTACGGCTGCGGGCGCCTCAACGAGCACGGCTACCAGCTTAAAACCTATTGGGACGATGGCGAGACCGTCGCCGAATTCACCCCACAACCTTACCACACGGCCATCCCCGGCTACGTATACGGCGGGCTGATCGCCTCGCTGATCGACTGCCACGGGACAGGCACCGCCGCAGCTGCCGCCGCCCGGGCGGAAGAGCGGGTGCTGGAGGAAGCCGGCGCGCCCCGTTTCGTCACCGCGTCCCTGAAAGTCGACTACCTGCGCCCGACGCCGCTGGGCCCCGTGTTGAAATTACGCGGGACCGTTAAGGAACTCAAGGAGCGTAAGGTTGTCGTCAGCATAACCCTTTCGGCCGAAGGCGAGGTTTGCGCCCGTGGGGAAGTGGTGGCGGTGAAAATGCCGGCAGGGATGACAGGTTGATTTCTTCTGTGACAGAGGGATAAGGGGGGAAACATGCGCCGGTCAGAGGCGTTAAGTAAAGTGACTGCCCACCGGTATTAGGGCAAGTTTTTTTGAATACTCAAACAGAAGACATGAACGCGATCAGAACATTCATCATATCCCTCGCCGTAATAGGATTATCCGTACTCCCCGCCTGTGACGCCGAGCAGGAAGCCCAGGATGCCGCCGAGCAGATGGAACAGACCCAAGAAGAACTGAAGGAAGACCTCAAAAGAGAACGCGCTCAACTACGCGAAGACCTGCAGGAAGCCCGGCTGGACATCGACCGCCGCCTGGAACAGCTGAACCGGGAACTGGAAGATGCCTCCGGCCAAACCAAAGCCCGGATACAGCGCGAAATCGAGCAGCTCCGCGCCTACGACCGCGAACTGCAGCAAAAACTGGCTGCCATCAACCAAACCGTAGAGGAAGGATGGTTGAAGGTCAAAGAGGAAATCCGGCGCACCGTCGAGGAGATCGAACGGGAAATGGAATCCGGAGATGAACAGTAGTTCCCCTTTTTGCTTCTCTACGGAGAGAAACCCAGAAACTTTTGTCCATCCCAAGAACTTTTACCCCGTGGAATAGTCGCTTCGTGAATTCCATGGGGTTTACCCGACCGGAACGAAATGACGGGCGGGCAAGAACTTTTTTCTTTACCAACAACCTGTGGAAAACTTCTTTTGTCCCTTTACCCCCCTTTCCCTTATATTAGCCTTCCGGTTTTTTTAAGAGAAAATTTTTGAACACCCGCAAAAACGGATCGGGCTTTCCGCTCCGGGCCTCCCACCACCGGGATGCTTTTCTTGATGACCGGATTTTAACAGGCTGCTATCGCTTTTCCGTTTCCGGAAATTTCGACGACAATGGCGTTCCAACCGGTTCCCCGCAAGGGTGCCTTTTACCTGCTGTACTACAGTGGGCTGGGCAGAGTTTTAACACTTTTCCACATTTATCAACATGTATTTGTGGATAACGCATTCGGCCTCTTGCCATGTTTTCCGCAAATTGTTGGAGATGAAACCATTTTTTGTTTTTGTTGTTTTTCTTTCATCTTTTTGAAAACCAGTTGCTTATGAAGTTTCCTCGTATGGTTTTGTCTTTTTCTGTAACAGGGAGATGGGTGGAAAAACAAAAAGTTATCCACATCATGTGGAAAACTTTATCCCCAGATTTTACTGATTTATGGCAGATGCCCGTATCTTGGTTTACCACCATTCGAGGGAAGAAAATAAAGACGAGAATTGATTGGCGGGGCGACTCTGAAGTCAACCCGCCAATCATCACCTTAGCGACAACATCCTATTAATATTCCAATTCACTTTAAATCACTCAGGTATCATGGACACCTCAATAGCCGTAACCAACCAATCCAGCGAGGGCGCCAAGGCCTATCCGTTTGAGGAAGTACTCGAAGCGACGACGAAGTACTTCGGAGGCGACGAACTGGCGGCCAACGTGTGGATCAACAAGTATGCGCTGAAGGACAGCTTCGGCAACATTTACGAACGTAACCCGGACGATATGCACCGGCGTCTGGCGCGGGAAGTGGCCCGCATCGAGGCGAAGTATCCCAATCCGCTTTCGGAAGAGGAGGTATACGAACTCTTCAAGGAATTCAAGTACATCGTTCCGCAGGGCAGCCCTATGGCCGGCATCGGCAATAATTACCAGGTCTCTTCCCTGTCTAACTGCTTCGTCATCGGCAATGGCGCCGACTCCTACGGCGGCATCATCCACATCGATCAGGAGCAGGTGCAGCTGATGAAGCGACGCGGCGGCGTAGGCCACGACCTGTCGCACATCCGCCCCAAAGGCAGCCCGGTGATGAACTCGGCGCTGAGCTCCACCGGTATCGTGCCTTTTATGGAGCGTTATTCCAACTCCACGCGCGAAGTAGCTCAGGACGGCCGCCGCGGTGCCCTGATGCTGACCATTTCCAGTAAGCACCCGGACGCGGAAGATTTCATCGACGCCAAGATGGAGCAAGGCAAAGTCACTGGCGCTAACGTATCGGTGCGTATCGACCACGATTTTATGAAGGCCGCCATGAGCGGTAAGCCCTATAAGCAACAGTATCCGGTGGATGCCGAAACTCCCGAATACGAGGTGGAAATCGACGCCGCCAAACTGTGGCATAAGATCATCCACAATGCCTGGAAATCCGCCGAGCCCGGCGTACTCTTCTGGGACACCGTCACCAGCGAGTCGGTACCCGACTGCTACGCCGATCTCGGTTACCGCACCATTTCCACCAACCCCTGCGGCGAGATTCCGCTGTGCCCCTACGACAGCTGCCGCCTGCTGGCCATCAATCTGTTCAGCTATGTGGAGAAACCCTTCACGAAAAAAGCCAAGTTTAATTTTAAGAAATTCTCCAGACACGTGCAGCTGGCCCAGCGCATCATGGACGATATTATCGACCTCGAACTGGAAAAGATTGACAGCATCCTCGAAAAGGTGGAAAAAGACCCCGAACCGGAGCACATCAAAGGGGTCGAGCGGGAGCTGTGGAACAAAATCCGCAAGACCTGCATCGACGGCCGCCGTACCGGCGTAGGTATCACTGCCGAAGGGGACATGCTCGCCGGTCTGGACCTGCAGTACGGCTCCGATGATGCCAATGAATTTGCCACGAAGGTACATCAGACCGTCGCGCTGAACGCCTACCGCTCTTCGGTCGATATGGCTAAGGAGCGCGGCCCCTTCTCCATCTTCGACGCCAGCCGCGAGATGAAAAATCCATTCATCAATCGCCTGAAGGAGGCCGACAGCGAGCTGTACGACGATATGGTCAAGTACGGCCGCCGCAACATTGCGCTGCTGACCATCGCCCCCACCGGCACCACCAGTCTGATGACCCAGACTACCTCGGGCATCGAGCCGGTATTTATGGTGAGCTATAAGCGCCGCCGCAAAGTCAACCCCAATGAAAAAGACGCCAACGTGACCTTCATCGACGAGGTAGGCGATCACTGGGAGGAGTACCACGTCTTCCACCACAAATTCGTCGACTGGCTGCAGGCCAACAACTACGATGTGGACGAAGTGACCAAGATGGAAGCCGAAGACCTGCAGCAAATCATTGAGCAGTCGCCTTACCACCGCGCCACCGCCAATGACGTGGATTGGGTACAGAAGGTCAAAATGCAGGGTTCCATTCAGAAGTGGGTCGATCACTCCATCTCCGTCACGGTCAACGTGCCGGAAGAAACGACGGTGGATAAGGTGAAGGAAATCTACCAGACCGCCTGGGAAGTGGGCTGCAAGGGCTGTACCATTTACCGCGACGGCTCCCGCTCCGGCGTACTGATCAGCGACAAGAAGAAGGAAGAGGATCGTACGGCGTTCGTCGAGACCATGTCGCCCAAACGCCCTGATCGTCTGGAAGCCAAGATTGTCCGCTTCATGAACAGCGATGAACCCTGGATCGCCGTCATTGGCCTGTATGATAACAAACCCTACGAAATATTTACAGGCCGCGCCGTGGACACCTTCCGCCTGGCCGAGTACGTCAAAACGGGGTGGGTGATCAAAGGACAGGATGAAAACGGCGACAACCGCTACGACTTCCAGTTTATGGACAAAGACGGCTACCGCATCACCATCGAAGGGCTGTCCCGCTCTTTCAACAAAACCTACTGGAACTACGCCAAGCTCATCTCCGGCGTGATGCGCCACGGTATGCCCCTGCAGCACGTGGTCGACCTGGTCGACAGCCTCAACGTAGAGGAGGACTTCATCAGTACCTGGAAGAACGGCGTGGTGCGCGCGCTCAGACAATTCATCCCCAACGGCACCAAAGCGGTCAAGGCCCAATGCCCCAACTGCGAGGACCCCGACGGGCTTATGTACGAGGAGGGTTGCCTGCATTGCAAGAGCTGCGGGTACTCGGAGTGTGGGTAAAAGTTTTGGAATTAAGACGCCAGATACCAGATTTCAGACGGCAGACTCCAAACCCTGGTTTTCTCATCGTAATTCCGTACTTCTCTTTCGTGTCAATAGCAATCGTGGGAAGTTCGTAAATCTTTGAATGCCAAGTCTGGCATCTGACATCTGAAGTCTGATATCTCCTTCAAACATCAAAACAAAACGACGGCACAGCGCCCCGTTGCGAGAGCAGCGGGGCGTTGGTCGTTTAGGGCTGGAGTGCGAAGCTTACCCCAATGCCGAAGCCTTATCGAACGTTGCTGCATCGCGGTTGTCAGGATGGCTGTTTAAGGCAGGGTGATGGATCAAAATTACTTTCCCACGGAAAAAGAGACGCGAAGAGAGGAGGCGCCCTTAAAGGCGCCGCCTCTCGCCCGGGAAGGCCCCGCCTCTCGCCTGTCAGGCGGCGCCTTTGAGGGCGCCCCCTGACTTTGCGCCTGAGATGGACACGCTAGCCGAAAGAAGTGCGAAGCCTACCCCGGTGCAGAAGCCTCGGCCAAGGTTGCTGCATCGCGGTTGTCAGGAGGGCTGTTTAAGGCAGGGTGATGGATCAAAATTACTTTCCTGGGAAAAAGCGACGCGAAGAGAGGAGGCGCCCTCAAAGGCGCCGCCTCTCGACCGGGAAGGCCCCGCCTCTCGCCTGTCAGGCGGCGCCTTTGAGGGCGCCCCCTGACTTTGCGCCTGAGATGGACACGCTAGCCGAAAGGAATGCGAAGCCTACCCCAAAGCCGAAGCCTTGTCGAAAGTTGCTGCATCGTGGTTGTCAGGATGGCTGTTTAAGGCGGGGTGATGGATCACAATTACTCTTACGGAAAAAGGACGCGAAGAGAGGAGGCGCCCTCAAAGGCGCCGCCTCTCGCCCGGGAAGGCGGCGCCTCTCACCTGTCAGGCGGCGCCTTTGAGGCTAACGATACCACACATCTTTTAACGCCGATACTATATTGTCCCCGCCTGCGGTCCGCTTCCTTTCGCGGGAGGGGATCAGGCCCATTCCAACACGTCTTCGACGTGTTGATCCGGATAGATGAGCAGGAAGCTTACGTCCTGGAAGTGTTTGGTTAGATAGCGGGGCGTTCGCTTCATCCAGGAGTGATATGAAACGGTTCTTTCCCGTGCCTGAACGGCTACAAAGAGGGTGTCTGGCGTCACTTCGCGGCTCAGGACCAGTACATCATCCCAGTCGTCAAAATGCCGGGTTTCGATTTCCACGACAGGCTTTCCCTGTTTGGCGAAAGCCGTCACGTGTTCCAGAGTGGTTGCGGGTCCGGCAAAAAACAGTTTGCCGGTAGTTTGATGGGCCAGGACGCGCAGCGTGTGGATCCATTGACTGAAGCCTCTTTCCAGTTCGGCGTTTCCAGGCACGATCACGAATATTTTTCCCAATGTATTGAGGGGAATGAGCAGACGCGTTACCAGTGTTTCCCGTGAGCAGTTTGCCAGCAGGTAATCCAGCACGGTGCCGAACAGCAGATCTTTGGGGCTGTAGGGGCCATGCCAGCCGACGATCACTTTGGTGATCATCAGCTCTTTGATGGCTCTTACGATACCGGTGCCCACCTGCAGGTCGATCCGGGTAACCGGTCGCAGTTCGGTATCAGAGGCGGCGGCATATTTAACGACCTTTTCCAGTTCCTGGCGGAGCTCGGGGATGCGGTTCTGAGCCTGCGCGTCGTCTTCCACTACCGAAAGGGGAAAGATGGGTTCTTTCGAGGAGGGTTCTTTGATCATCACGGCCAGATCGATGAGGCGCGGCAAGGATTCGGGGTTGACGACGGGCACCAGAATGCGGTCTTTTAGCTCCGGTGCTATCGGCTGTGAGCTTTCTTCCTGCACGATCAGTTTCCTGCCGGCGGATTCCACCACCAGGGCGCTGATTACGCAGGTGACCAGGATCATGATGATGATGCCGTTGAGCACGTTGTCGTCGACCAGCCCCAGTTCGTAACCGACCAGCGCGGCCGCCAGCGTAGAGGCGGCCTGCGCTACGCTGAGCCCGAAGATGAGTTGTCTTTCTTCGGCAAGATACCTGAAAGTTTTGCCTGTCAGGTAGGCCGGCAGCCATTTGAGCAAAAGCGCCAAAGCGCTGATGATGCCGACGGCGATAAGTGCATTGACGCCCCGGAAAAGAATACTCAGATCGGAGAGCATGCCAACGTGAATCAGAAAGAAGGGAATGAATAAGGCGTTGCCCACAAAATCGATGCGGTTCATCAGGGGGGAAGTGTGCGGCACCAGGCGGTTGATGGCCAGGCCGGCCAGAAAAGCGCCGATGATGGCTTCGACTCCCGCAATCTTGGCGCCGAAGGAAGCAGCGAAGACGAAAGAAAGCACGAAGATGTACTGTGAGGCACCGTCCGTCTCAAAGTTCCGGAAAAACCAGCGAACCACTTTCGGACCTACCCAGATGACGAGATATACGAAAACGGCCATTGAAAAAAGCAGGTCCAGCCAGAAAGAAAGCGACAGGGCCCCTTGCACCGAACTGGCGACCACCGCCAGCACTAGCAGGGCCAGTGCGTTAACGACCAGCGTGCCGCCCAGCGTGACGGTCACCGCTTCATTTTTCAAGAGGTCCATCCTGCTGACGATGGAGTAAGCCACCAGCGTATGCGAAGCAAACATACTGGCCACCAAAATCGCCGACGGCCAGCTGAGCCCCAACAAGTACCAGAGGGCCACGGCACCCAATCCCTGCGGAATAGCGAAGGACAGCAGGCCGAAAATCAGCGCTTTATTCCGGTTTCTCTTAAATTCGTTCAGGTCGATCTCCAAGCCTGCCTGGAACATGATATACAGTAGCCCTACCGTACCGAACAACTCAATGGCGGTGCTGCGCTCCAGCACGTAAAACCCGTTGGGTCCCAGGGCGGCGCCCGCCAGGATGAGCCCGATGATCCCTGGTATCCTGAAATGTTGCAGCAGAACCGGCGCCAAAAAGATGACGAAAAGCACCACCGCGAAAACGATCACGGGATCGGTGATCGGCAAACTGCCTATTGGTTGAAAAAGATAGAGCATGCTAAGTTGTTTCCAAACTTTTGAGAACGACGGAATGCGAAAAGTGACCCATTCAGTAAAATACCGAACCCAAAGTGATTTGCTTTTATACGCCAACCGTTGGCGTTTTCGCGAGCAACGGCAGAAGAAAGCCATAACACCAACTTCGGAAACCTATTATTCTTTTCTAAAAGAACTGCCGCTGAACAATCCGGAAGCCGTTCCGGCGCTCGATTATCTGGCTTACCTCCACAATTACGATGTACAGCTGAATCTGGAAATTCAGGAATAATCCTGCCTGAGATTTGCTATATTTCCTGCTAAAAATGAAGATTAACATGAGTAAGCCCTCCACATTGATCCGGAACTGTTTTACTAAAAACCAAACCCTCAGGAAACTTCGATCCAAGCTGTTAGCCGTTGGCGCCTGGCCCTTAGCGGCTGGTCCGGCCAGCCAACAACCAACAGCCAACAGCCAAAGGCCTCTAAAAAGAACAGGCTTTGGTCTAATCCCGAATACACCTTATCTACTAACTTTTCTAGCCTTCCTTTCTGCTCCGTTCATCGCCGGTGGTCAGTCTGCCTTTGGCGACGAGCCCCTGGCCCACACCTACTCCATCGTCGCCATCGATCCGGAGACGGGCGATATGGGCGTGGCGGTGCAGTCGCACTGGTTTTCCGTGGGTACGATCGTCACCTGGGGAGAGGCCGGTGTCGGGGTGGTGGCCACCCAGTCTTTCGTCAACCCTGCTTTCGGGCCTGGCGGATTGGAGTTGTTGAAAGAAGGTAAGAGCGCCCGGGAAGCCCTCGATTTTTTGATCGCCGCGGACGAAGGCCGCCAATTCCGGCAGCTGGCCATCCTCGACGCCTCAGGAGGGGTGGCGGCACACACTGGATCGGACTGTATTGAAGCCGCCGGCCACCTGAGCGGCGAGGGCTATTCGGTACAAGCCAACCTGATGGACAACGCCGGCGTCTGGCCCGCTATGGCTAAAGCCTTCGAGCAATCCGAAGGCCAGCCCCTGGCCGAACGCCTGCTGCGCGCCCTGGAAGCCGCCCAGACCGCAGGAGGTGATATCCGGGGCAAGCAGTCGGCCGCCCTTCTCGTCGTCAGCGCCGAATCCAGCGGCCAGTCCTGGGTGGATCGCAAGGTGGACCTGCGCATAGCCGATCACGAAACCCCGCTCAAAGAACTGCGCCGGCTGCTCAACGTACACCGCGCCTACGAACACATGAACGCCGGCGACCTGGCCGTGGAGCACGGGGAAATCGAAAAGGCCATGGAGGAATACGCCGCCGCCGAGGCTATGTTTCCCGACAACCTGGAGATGAAGTACTGGCACGCCGTCAATCTGGCTAACCTCGGCCGGCTGGAGGAAGCCCTGCCCATGTTCCGGGAGATCTTCAAAAAAGGCCCCCACTGGAAAAAGCTCACCCCCCGCCTCACTAAAAACGGTTTGTTGACCGTAGATGAAAAAACATTGGAAAAGATTCTCAATCAATAACTGTTCAACAAGAGTCATCCCGAATTACATCTCACTTTAACACCCTCTTAAAAACCTTATCCCCGACTAATTACGTTAAATTTGTATTCAACCTTTATATTAAGGCGGAAAGCCATACAAAATTGAACACCATGAAAAAATTGATGCTCGTCATAGCCGCACTGCTCACCTTTGCCCTTGCCCAGGAGGCGGTCGGCCAGACCAGCCACTGGAAAACGCTGTCGAAAATCACCTTTAAAAAGCAATACGATGAGCTGATGGGCTTCGATGTGGATGTACCGGTATTTAGTGAAGCCGTGAAGAAGCTGGACGGCAAGACCATAGAGATCAAAGGATATATCATTCCTGTGGAGGGCTATAAGAGCCATAAGGAATTTGTCTTCTCCGCTTTTCCCTACAACATGTGTTTTTTCTGCGGCGGCGCCGGCCCGGAAACCGTCATGGAGGTATACGCCGTGGAAGCTATCAAGTATACCGCCGAGCCTATCGTCATCAAGGGCCGCCTCGAACTCAACGACTCCGATGTCAACCGCCTGATCTACGCCATGCACGACGTGGAGCTGGTGGAGGAAGCGCAGTGAGCGGAAGGCGGAAGCCTTGACGCTTGCAGTCAGGATTCTGATAAGGCGAAGCCTTTGCCGGGATCGGAAGCAGGCAATGGGATCTCATAGACAGCCGGTAACCGGCAATGGCAGGAGCAATCCGAACTTCTACCTCTCCTCACCGGAACGGTCGGATGAAAATAAAAAGCCGATCTTCACCCAGATGGAGGAACGACCCCGAACCATCCAAATATCCCGCACCCTCTACCCCTGGCTGCGGTAGGAGGAGCTGAACATCCGCGACCACCCGAAGCGAACGAGTAACAGCAGACCGACGAAGATCAGAAGCACATATTCGAAACGCAGGTAAGAAAACACGATGATGCGCGTACGGTCGATTATCCACATAAGGGCGATGACCGCGCCGATGATAAACAGCAGGCCGGATAGCCGGTCGAAGCCGGGTACGTAGTCGAGATCTACATTCCGGCTGATGATCAGCAGGGTAAAGATCATCGAAGCGACGGGCAGGATCTGGAGCAGGACATCCGTTTGCATGATGCTCCGTCTTTCAAACAGAAACATATACACGTCAAAAGAGAGGGCGAAAATTCCCGGTACGCTCACCGCGTAGATGAGGAAGGCGTAGGTGTAATTCCACGGCATGTGGTGCCCGCGATCCTGATCGAACCAGCCGGCGATGAGCGCGATGAGCGGAACGATGGTGAAGTAAAAAAGGATGTAGAGGGGGTTTTCCGCCAGGTAGTCAAACAGATCCTGCAGGGTCATAGGTGGTGCAATTGATCATTAAAAAAGGAACTGGAGAATACCGCTGCTCAGCGATATTCTCCAGCGAGAAAAATAGTCAATATTTTCTATTTTTTTACAAATCCAGGAACAACAGCGTGGGATCTTCCAGCAGTTTTTTGACTTTGACGAGGAAGGTTACCGAGGTGCTGCCGTCGATCACGCGGTGGTCGTAGGATAGCGCCACGTACATCATCGGCCGGATTTTCACCTCGCCGTCAATAGCTACCGGACGCTGCTGTATGCTGTGCATACCCAGGATAGCCGATTGCGGTTCGTTGAGGATGGGCGTGCTCATCAGGGAGCCGAAGATGCCGCCGTTGGTAATTGTGAAAGTCCCGCCACTCATCTCTTCGAGCGTCAGATCGCCCTTGCGGGCCTTATCGGCCAATTCCTTAATTTTATGTTCTATCTCGGCGTAGTGGAGTGACTCTACGTTGTGTACCGGCGGTACGACGAGGCCGTTTTCTGTAGATATGGCGATGGAGATATCGGCGTAGTGATGGTAGACGATCTCGTTGTCGTCGAGGAAGGCGTTGACGTCGGGCATTTCCATGAGTACCTTGGCGCAGGCCTTGGCGAAGAGCGACATAAAGCCGAGCTTGATGCCATACTTTTCGACAAACTGATCCTGGTACTTTTTACGCATCTGCATGATCTCCGTCAGGTCGATCTCATTGAAGGTGGTGAGCATCGCCGTTTCATTCTTGGCGCTGACCAGGCGTTTGGCGATGGTGCGCCGCATGCGGCTCATGCGCTTGCGTTCGGTTTCACGGCTGAAACTTTCCTTCGGGGTAAAACTGATCGTTCCGGCCGGTTCTTTCTGCTCTTTGGGCTCCTCTTTTTTCTCCGGTTTCGCTTTCTCTTTGCCCTTCTCTTCGGCTTCTTTTTTAGCCTCCGCTTCTTCTTTCTCTTTGGCTTCCTGAGCCTCTACAGCCTTTTGGGCATCCTCTTTGGTGATGCGTCCGTCCTTGCCGCTGCCTTCTACATCTTCCGGGTCAATATCATTTTCGCGAAGAATTTTGGCGGCAGCCGGTGAGGCATGGCCTTCAGCGTAGCTTTCCTCTTTTTCAGCCGACGGAGCGGTCTCCTTCTCTTCAGCTTTCGGTTTTCCGGCTTCTTTTTCGGCTTTTTCCCCGGTTTCTTTTTCCTCCTTTTCTGCCTCTTTTTGCTTGGCTTCCCCATTACCGTCGCCTTCCTTGGAAGCACTGGTATCGATTTTGGCAACCAGCTCTCCGATTTCCAGGTCATCGCCTTCTTCGGCTACGTGAATCAATTTTCCGGCTGCTTCTGCCGGAAATTCCAAGGTTGCTTTATCCGATTCAAATTCACAGATGGGTTCATCCATCTCGACGTAGTCGCCGTTACTTTTCAGCCATTGTGACAAAGTCACCTCGGTCACGGATTCGCCGACCGTTGGCACTTTCATTTCAACGATACTCATATGGTCAGATTCGGTTTTTCAATTTTTTGCGGAGGCAAAATTAATGTATTCTTTGACAAATGCGTGTATCTCTACTAAGAACCTCGCTAAGGCGGGCATTGTTTGCCCCGATCAGGTTCCCCGGTAGCGAAAACGGTGGATTTGTCCTTTACCTCCTTTTCCTTCGTTGGCGATATACATGGTGCCGTCGGTATCAAAGCCGATGCCTTCGGGTTGCGGATGTACTTCCTTTTCCAGTTTTTCAATATGCAGGATCTGGCCCCCGGGATCGACCACCATCAGCAATTTACCTACCGAAGACGTGATGTAGTAATTTCCCGTAAGGGGATGAACCGCTATGCCGGAGGGACTAAAGACGAAACTGGATTTATCCAGACTGAAGTAATCCATCAGTTTTTCCAGCTTGCGGATCGCCGGACTGGTACCGAGGTAGGCCTGTACATCCTCCAGACTGATCAGCAATTCGGGGGTGCTGTCAATCTGCATGGTGCGAAGGTTAAAAGCATAAACGGCTTTTTTAAACTGTAATTCCTCCTCCTCGCCGGCAACGCCCTTGCAGGAAAGCAGAAGCCGCCCGGAAGCAGCTTCGTAGCCCAATCCTTCTACATCGTTTTTACCACTCAGAAACTGGTTGAATTTATCGACCTTCAAATGCCCTTCTCCCGGCTGCCGTACACGATAAAGCGTACCACTACTCTTGATCACGAAAATATCGTTGCCCACGACTTCCACGCCTTCATAGTCTCCGTCCTTCCAGAAATCCAGATCCCGCTCTACCTCTCCGTCATCCTTATTAAGGTAAAAGATCGTTCCATCCTCGTCCTGCACGGCGATAAGATACTTCCCGTCAGGGGTGAGGCCAAGGCCGGAGATTTCATCCAGCTCATCGGGCATTTTAAAGGTCTGATCGGGTGCTTCCAGATCGTAACGGAAATCAAAATCGGGGAACTCCTCTTTTTTCTGAGGATGGTCACTGCCGCAAGCAAAGAACAGAAGAACAAAAAGGGACAAGAGGCTGCTATTCATATACCAAATTTTTATCGCTCTTAAATCAAACATAATCCTTTTTAGACCAGAGCGTTAAAAATATAAAAAATGATGAAATCAGAGCTACTTCTTCTTTTTCTTCTTCGTTTTGATGGTGGTAGGACGTTTTTTGGCCGGTCGCAGAATAAAGTACAACCCGATCAGTACGAAGGGGATGCTCAGCAATTGTCCGGTGCTCAGAGCATTGCCGAATGCAGTTTCGAAACCTCCCTGACTGGATTTAAAAAACTCGAGGAAAAAGCGGGCCGCGAACAACAGCGCCAGGAACATGCCGAAGATGTATCCCGGTTTCTGGCGCATATCGGTTTTCCAGTAGATGCGGTACAGAATGAAGAAGATGATGACATAAGAAATAGCCTCGTAAATCTGGACCGGATGGCGGGGCGTACCCGGATCAACGCGTTCGAAAACAAAAGCCCAGGCCACATCAGCCGGTTTGCCGAGGATCTCGGAATTCATCAGGTTGCCGAGCCGGATGAAAGCACCGGCCAGGGCCGTAGGCACTACGACCTTGTCAAGAATCCACAGAATGGAGCGCGTGGTTACCAGACGCGAGAATATCCAAAGCGCCAGAATAATACCGATGGCGCCGCCGTGGCTGGCCAGTCCCCCCTCCCAGATTTTAATAATATCGCCGGGATACTGCGAATAATAGTCCCAATCGTAAAAAAACACATGCCCCAGCCGGGCCCCGATAACAGCGCCCAGCACAATGTAGATAAAGGCCTTGTCCAGCCATTCTTCGGGGGCGTTGTCCTCTTCGAACATCTTTTTAACGATGAACAGGCCTACGAGAAACCCAGAGGCGAACAAGAGCCCGTACCAGCGCAGCGTAATCGGCCCGATACTGACGATCTCCGGGGAAACATTCCAGTTGATATAGTTCAAGATGAGTTCCATATGATGAAAGGTGGTGATGAATTTTCCCCAAACTTAGCATAGTTTCCTCAATTACGAGGGATGAAAGACCTATTTTCATTCAGATGAATTTTCTGCTATATTTGTTTTCCCCCTTCCAAGCAGGGTGACAAGGCATGAAAATTTGTCCGCAAAACCATACCAAACGCTTCCTTATGGCTGAAATCGACCCTTCCCAACCCGTTTTAGTTACCGGCGCATCCGGATACATCGCTTCCTGGATCGTCAAATACCTGCTCGAAGCGGGCCATACGGTGCATGGCACGGTACGGGATAAAGAGAAATCCTTCAAGGTGCAACACCTGCTGGACATCGCGGAAAACACCCGGGGACAACTCCGGCTCTTCGAAGCCGACCTGCTGAAGGAAGGTTCTTTCCAGGCGGGGATGAAAGGATGTGAACTGGTAATACATACCGCCTCTCCCTTCCAGGTTCAGGGGGTTAAAAGCCCTCAAAAGGAACTGATAGAACCGGCGCTGCAAGGTACGCGTAATGTACTGAACACGGCCAACCAAACTCCAACGGTAAAACGCATTGTGCTCACCTCCAGTGTCGCCGCCATTTACGGCGATGCCATCGAGCTGCAGGACAAAGCTTCAGGCGTATTCACGGAGGAAGACTGGAACGCCAGCAGCGATCTCAACCATCAACCCTATAATTATTCCAAAACGCTGGCAGAAAAAGAAGCCTGGGCTATGTCGGAAGAGCAGGAGCGCTGGGATCTCGTCGTGCTCAACCCTGCCTTCGTTCTCGGCCCCACGCTCAGCGAGCGCACCGATTCCACCAGCACCGAATTTGTGCTCAACCTGGTCAACGGACAATTTGCTGCCGGCGTGCCGGACCTCTATTTTGGCATCGTCGATGTGCGCGACGTCGCCCGCGCTCACCTAAAAGCAGGCTTCCGGCCGGAGGCAAACGACCGGCATATTCTCTCCAGCCGGGAGCTGAGCGTGGTGGAAATGGCTGATATGCTACGCGAAAAATACGATGGCAAGTACAAACTGCCAAGGGGTAAACTGCCTACCTTTCTACTCTATCTTTTCGGCCCTTTCCAGGGTTTCGGCTGGGGCTATATCAACCGCAATGTGGGATACCCCATACGTTTTGACAACAGTTACAGCAAAAAAGACCTGGACATGGAATACCGGCCGGTACGGGAAACGCTGTACGATCAGGTGGAGGAGTTCGAGGAGAAGGGGATGATTTAAGGCTGTTTGAGTTAGTTCGAGACTGTTCCTCCACCTGGGCAAAGGTCGGCTTTTTTGTTTTTCCGACAGCCCGATAAGGTTGAGGTGGTTTAATTTGATCCTATAAGGGTTCTGCGATAGTTCTGTCACCGGTAACCACCGGCCATTGTCGTTTATTTCTTCTGACTTCGCAGGTCCGACTCCGGGATGATTCCGCCGCCAATCTTTGCACTTCCCCCGACAACCATCGCCAAGCGAGGGCCCGACAACTGATTAATGGCTACCGGTAAAATTGGCTACAAAAATACCGGGTGACAGGCATGTATCCCGTCACCCGGTCTTCATGTCTTTTCTTTCATTTCATCAGGCGCGATTAAAGATCACCGCCTTGGTAACGTAAAGGTCGAGTTGTTGGTGTATGACGACCTGAGGTTCGGACAAGTTGTTCCACTTCATAATATCTTCGACGGAGCACTGAAATGCTTTAGCAAGTTGTTCGAGGTTTTGCCCCGATTCCACCACATGGGTATATTTGAAAGCATTTCTGGGAGCTGTATTTGAAGGATTCCGCTCCGCTGTTTCGTCGAGATAGTTCTTGGCGTCGGCAACGGCTTTGCTGGGCAGTACCAGGTAAACCCCCTTTCGGCTACGTGGCAGGGCGCCGCGCAGATAGGCGGGGTTCAGCTTGGAGATGATTCCGTAGTTCAGGCCGGTGGCTTGTGCAATTTCGTTAAAACTTACATACTCATGTACTTCGAGTGTTCTGGTATCCTGCAGCTGCCGCTCCGGCACGCGTGGATGGATTCCATGCTCCGAGTAATAAGTTGCAATGTAAACAGCCGCCGTGAAGTAAGGCACGTAGCGCTGCGTTTCCTGGGGCAGATAACGCTTCACTTCAGCGAAATCTTTGCTGCCCGCGTACTGAATGGCTTTCTGCACCCGTCCGATTCCGCCGTTGTAAGCGGCGAGCACAAGCGCCCAGTCACCGAAAACGTCGTGCAGGTCTGCCAGCATACGCACTGCCGCTTCAGTAGAGCGGTAGGGATCCCGGCGTTCATCGATATACTCGTTGATCGTCAATCCGTAGTGCCGCGCGGTGCTGTGCATAAACTGCCACATCCCGACGGCTCCAACGTGAGAGCTGACGCCCGGACGCATACCTGACTCGATAATCGGCAGGTACTTCAGTTCCATCGGCAAATTGTACAGGTGGAGATAGTGCTCAAAGATCGGAAAGTAGAGGACGGAACGTCCCATAATGATTTCCGTATCCCGACGACCGCCGGTGACGTACATCTTGATGCGGTCGAGCACCAAATCAGAAGGTTGAACATCAAATGGTAGTGTGATGCTCTCTAACCGGTTTTTCACAATTCCCTCCGTATGGACAGTCCAAACCTTTTCAGGTGAACTTGCATAACTGGGGGGATTGGGTGTTACCATAAGGCTACCGGTAGCCATTATGGCCATTAGTGTCCATGGGAATTTCATCGGTTTATGGTTTTGTTCATGGAAATAATAAAATAGGGCCGACTCCCTATTTATCTTTATTTTGGTCTCCGGTAAGACCGTTTTGATTTTGCGTTGATTTAACAACCCGACACTTCAAATGTTGCATGCCTCTCAAAGTCAGGCGCAAAAGTAAAGGCTTTAACCTTAACTTGCAACTGCTTACGACAGCAAACCTGTTTTGCTCTGTAAAATGAGAAAAACTAGTTCTCAGATGTGACCTGCAAAATATTCGAAAATCTATTCATGCATGACGGTAAATTGGGTCATTGACCGATTGCACAAATAGTAATTTCGTTAAATCCCATGAACTTGGAAAGAGTAGAATAGAGTTTTAGGTGCTTTCCCAGAGGTGTTAATATGGCGTTAAAGTTAATAATTTTTTCGAAACATATCAAATCAAACTGGAATTTTCTACCATAAAAGTGGTAGAAAGTCATTTCTTCTTTTCAACCATCGTACCTTTCAGGCAGTTTTCAGGGTACTTAATCCCGGGAAGCCGATGTGTCCTCCGCCCCTAAATTAATTGAGCGAAAAATAGAACTATGCAAATCAATATTCTGGCTTTTGGCATCGCAAAAGAAATCATTCAGGGCAGTCAGCTTCAGCTGACGCTGGACAAGCCCGCTACAGTCGCCGACGTCAAAGAGGTGCTCTGCCGCCGCTTTCCTGAATTCGAACGGCTGGCCTCCCTTCGCATCGCTGTCAACAGCGAATATGCCAATGATGATCATGCGCTGGAGGAACAGGATGAGGTAGTGATTATTCCGCCGGTGAGTGGGGGGTAAATGGTCAGAAGAATCGCAAAATGAGCAGAAGCAGGGCTTACCAGGGGCCAAACTCACACCATCAGGAGGGCAGCTGCAGGCCAATGCAAGAAAGTTTAAATCAGTTCTTCATCCTTTCTTCTAGGATTTCAAGTATTTCCTTTTCTTTCGCTTCGGCCAGGGCAAGCAATTCCATTCCCTTTCCCAGGGCAGTAGCAGCGTAGGTTTGGTCTTCCAGCGCCCTGGCGTTGACCTGCACGTTGAGGAAAGCGCTGCGCGCGGCGGCGCGGGCGAAGAGGGCGCCCGAGGCTGCATCGGTGCCGGTAGCGGGCAGTCCCCGTTCTATCATTTGACGGAGGATGTCGAAAGATTGCAGGGCCAGTTCCATAATACGCACAGGTACTTCCGTGGCATGGCGGGTAGCTCGCTGAACAGCGGCATAGCGAACCGCCTTTTCTTCGTCGCCGCCTTTCGGCAAACGCATTGCTTCCAGGATGGCTTCGAAAGCGCGGGCGTCTTCATCGACGAGGCGGAGCAGATCGGTCTGAATGCGGCGGCTGCGCTCCGCCCAGCCGGAGAACATCTCCCAATCCTTTTCCAAACCGCGCTTGTGAGCCGACAAGTTGGCGACCATGGTTCCCAGCGCCGCCCCCAGCGCCGCCATGTAAGCCGCCGCCGAGCCCGCAGCCGGTGTCACCCGGTCGGAGGCAACCTGGTCGGCAAAGTCGTCCAGGCTGCTGTGCAGCAAAGGAAACTGCCCCGGTGATTGCAGGCGGTATTCAATAATTTTTTGCACAGGATCGAAGGGCGCCAGCTCATCGAGTCCCAGAGATTTGACTGCGATTTTGACCAGTTCCGCCTCCGAGACCCCCAGGGAGCGTTGCTGCTGATGCAGGAAATAGCGCCCGGCTTCCAAAAACACCCGCAGCGGCGCCATCCCCACTAGTTCGGAACCGGTGGCCCGCATCCCACGGCGGGCGGCGCTTTTGCGGCAGGCCTCGAAAGCCAGGTGAAGGGGGGTCTTCTTGATATCTACGAGGTTCATCGACACCTGCGCGATGCCGAAGCCCTCCAGGTACCAGCCGATAGCCTTCACCCCTTTGCAGGCGCCCGGAAGGCGCTGCGGCCGCCCCTTCTCATCGCGAGCGACAGGCCCGCTGACGGGGTCTCCTTGCCGTTTGACCCGGCCGCGCTCACGCACATCAAAAGCTACTGCATTGGCCCGCCGCACGGAGGTGGTATTCAAATTGACATTGTAGGCAATAAGGAAATCGCGCGCGCCGATAGCCGTTGCACCGGCCCGGGCATTGAAGCGCGCCGGCCCGTAATCCGGTTTCCACTCCGGCTGCCGCAGCTTGTCGGGCAATGCTTCGTATTCCCCCGCCCGGATATGGGCCAGGTTGCGGCGCTCCGGCCTGGTGGCTGCCTGTTCGTACAGATAGAAGGGAATGTCCAGTTCGCGACCGGCCATCTCTCCAAGGCGCTGCGCCCACTCCACCACTTCTCCCATCGCGATATTGGCAATGGGAATCAGGGGACATACATCCGTGGCGCCCATTCGGGGATGTTCGCCCTTATGCCGGCGCATATCGATCAATTCTGCCGCCTTGCGAATGGCGTGAAAGGCCGCCTCCACCACCACGGCCGGGGCTCCAACGAAAGTCACTACCGTGCGGTTAGTGTCCCAGCCCATATCAACATCCAACAGTTGTACTCCCTCCACTTCTTCAATGGCTTGAGTGATCTGTCCAATGATAGCTTTGTCGCGGCCTTCGCTGAAATTAGGTACGCATTCGATGAGCGGTTCCTGGATCATAAGTAAGGATTGGAAAGTTGATTAATGATGATACATCTTATTACCCCAACTCTATAGATATTGTTTCATTGTCCAGGATGGAGTGTTTCCTTTCAGCGCTCCCAACAACGGAGCCATGTAATCCTGTAACCATTCCTACCCCTCCAATGCCTCCCACAGCACCTCTACCGGATGTTTCGCCTTCCTTTGAGTACCGTCGAGGATCTGATGCCGGCAGCTGGTGCCCGGCGCCGCGATGATCGTGTCGGCTTCTGCTTTCCGTACGGCCGGAAACAGCACCAGTTCTCCTACGTTCATACTTACCTCATAGTGTTCCTTTTCGTAGCCGAAGGAGCCGGCCATGCCGCAGCAACCAGAGGGGACAACCTCGACGGTGTAGTTTTCCGGCAGGGCAAGGGCGAAGGCGGAATGATCAACGGAAGACAGGGATTTCTGGTGGCAGTGGCCATGCAGTAATACCGTTTTCTTTTCTTTGGTAAAAGGGCTGCTGTCCAGTTTGCCCAGTTCCAGGTCCCGGCAAAGGAATTCCTCGATCATCAGGGCGTTGCGGCCCAGTTCTTTAGCAGCCGATTGCATATCGATGGGAACGAGGCGGGGGTATTCATCGCGGAAACCGAGGATGGCCGAAGGTTCTAACCCTACCAGCGGCATGAATTCGGAAGCCTTCCGGCTAAAAAGGCGCACATTTTCAATAGCCATATTGCGAGCCGGATCCAGCAGACCTTTTGAGATATGCGCCCGGCCGCTGTCGGGGTGATCCACCATACCTACTTCGTAGCCCAGGCGATTGAGCAGCTCGATAGCGCGGATGCCGGCTTCCGTGTCGTTGTAGTTGGTGAATTCATCGCAAAAGAACCAAACCTTGCCTTTGACCGGCGGATGCGGTTCGAGTTTGCGGCCGTATCGTTTAAACCAACGGCGCAGGGAAATGCGATGTACCGGCGGCAGCGATCGTTGCGGCGCAATTCCCAGTACTTTTTTGGCCAGGCCGCTGGTAAAACTATTCGTCAGCATGAAGTTGCTCAGGGGCGATACCCGGATGGCCAGGCCGTTTAGCGAAGCGATGTTGGCGAAAGCGCGAGAGCGTATGGGTACCTTGCTGGTTTTATACTTCTGGTACAGGTATTCCGCTTTGAGGGTAGCGACATCCACATTGGAAGGACACTCTGAGGTGCAACCCTTGCAGGACAGGCACAGGTCCATCACCTCGTCGAGCTCTTTAGCGTCGAAAGGATTGGCGTTTTTGGGTCGGGTGAGCAGTTCCCGCAGTGCGTTGGCGCGGGCACGGGTGCTGTCGCGTTCATTGCGCGTAGCCATGTAGCTGGGGCACATGGTGCCGCCGGTGAAGGCCAGTTTACGGCAATCGCCCGATCCGTTGCACTTCTCGGCCAGGCGCAGGATGCCGCCCTCCTCCGCGTAGTCGAATATCGTATCGTACTCCGGCGTCTCCTGTCCCGCCTCGTAGCGCAGCGTCTCGTTCATCGGCGGCGCATCGACGATCTTGCCGGGATTGAGCAAGTGAAGCGGATCCCAGGTTTCCTTCACCTCGCGGAGCAGCTCGTAATTTTCCGTACCGAGCATCAGCGGGATGAATGCCGCTCTTACGCGACCGTCGCCGTGTTCGCCACTGAGGGAGCCGTTGTATTTTTTGACCAGTTTGGCGGAAGCCTCCCCGATCTGGTGGAAGAGCTGCCGGTCTTTCTCCAATTTCAAATTGAGGATAGGCCGCAGGTGCAACTCTCCGGCGCCGGCATGGGCGTAGTAGACCGTCTGTTGACCAAAGCCTTTCATCATCTCTTCAAACTCGGCTATGTAGTCGGGCAGGTCCTGCAGCGCCACGGCCGTATCTTCGATGCAGGCCACCGGCTTGGGATCGCCGGGCATATTCGACAGCAGGCCGAGGCCGGCCGCCCGCAGTTTCCACACGCGCTGGGTGACGGGGCCGAACACCTTGGGATAAGCATATCCCCGGCCCGCTGCTTTCATGGCTTCGATCAGGCGATCAGCTTTAGCTTCCGCATCCTCTTTTGCCTGCCCCCTGAATTCGATCATCAGTATAGCTGCAGGATCACCTTCGACGAAAAAGCGGTTCTTCTGTTGCTCTATGTTGTTGCGCGTCAGGTCGAGGATGATCTTGTCCATTAACTCACAGGCGGCAGGTTTGTGCTCCATCGCCACCAGCGTTCCGTGCATGGCTTCGTCGATGCTTTCGAAATGCGCACAGACAACGACGTCTTCAGGCGGTGGCGCCGGATCGACATGCAGCTTGACTTCGGTAACAAAAGCCAGTGTTCCTTCTGAACCACAGATGAGCTCACAGAAGTTGAAAGGCTTCCCTTCCGGAAGAAAAGGCTGCATGTCGAGCAGCAGATCCAGTGCATACCCCGTATTGCGCCGGTGGATGCTCGATTTTGGATACTGCTCCCGTATGCGTTGTTGCACTCCGGGTTGGCTCAGGCGCTCGTAGATTTGCTTGTAGAGCTTACCTTCCAGGTCCTCCTGTTCCAGTTTGGCCTGAAATGCTTCCGGGCTGAGGCTGCGGAAGGTCACCTCGGAGCCGTCGGCCAGCAGGGCCTGCAGCTCGAGCACGTGATCGCGGGTGCTCCCATAGACGATGGAAGTGGTGCCGCAGGAGTTGTTGCCTACCATACCGCCGATCATCGCCCGGTTAGCTGTAGAGGTGTTGGGACCGAAAAATAACCCGTGGGGGCGCAGGTGCTCGTTGAGCTCATCCCGGATCACACCGGGTTGCAGCCGGACCCAGTTTTCTTCTTTATTGACTTCCAGGATGTGATTGAAATACTTCGATATGTCGACGACGATGCCGCTGCCGACACACTGGCCGGCCAGTGAGGTGCCCGCCGCCCGGGGAATGATTGAGGTCTCGTGCTTCCAGGCAAAATGGAGTATCTTTTTGATGTCCTCTACTGTACGGGGTATCGCTACAGCCAGGGGCCACTCTCGGTAAACGGATGCGTCGGTTGCGTAGCAAATGCGCATCAGCTCGTCAAAGTAAAGCTCGCCCTGGAGGTCCGCCTGTAATAGTTGAAGATCCTCGGTCATAAGTTGCGGTGTGGGTAGTGAGTGTGTTTTTGGTTGCAACGACTCGTGCGCGGTGAAAGCTGTTTATAACTTAAACAGTCGGCCAACTGCTCATTCCCCCAACAGCCGCACCACCACGCGATTATTCTCCTTATTGCTGCCGTTCCCGCCCTGTCCGGCAGCAATGCCCTGGGTGCTGACCATCTGCGGTTCCACGCCGTTATCCAGCAAGCCGCTTTTGAGGAACATGGCGCGCATTTTGGCGAGGCTTTCCGGGCTGGCCATCGATCCGCTATGGTCGGCGTGAGCGACGATTTCCACGTTCATGCGTGGGTTGGCATTCAGCACCATCGCCAGTTCATCGATTTCACGCTGGGCAGTCTCGTCCTTATTCACCACCGAGGCGCCGGACTCAAAAGACAAGTACTCGAAACTGGCCGTCTTTCCGTAAACCTGCCCGCCCTGTTCGATGATGGCCTTGACCTGCTCGGCAACGCCATTTTCAAGGAGCGACGCATTCTCCAGTTGATCTCTGGCCGCCTCCGCCTGAGCTGCGGGATCGGTGATGCCTTCCTCCGTAGCCGTTTCTTCTGCTTCCTGCCCGGCGTCACTGTCCTGGCAGGCCGGCAGCGTGATGATGATTAGAAAAATCCAAACGGGAATTATGCTCTTTTTCATGATTTAAACGATATACTCTGGTTAGAAAAAGATGTAAATATAATAAGTTGCCGGGCAAAAATCCCATTCAGTTCCATTTGAGCGCCGAGCGTTTCGACCAGTAAGTTTCCGGCTTCTGGCGCATCTCGGCGATCTGACGCTGGGCATCTGTTCCGAGCTCGATATTCAGCGCATCGAGGTTCGACAACAGGTGATTGGCGACAGCAGCGCCGCTGAGCACGCTGTGCACCCAGGGCCGGCTGAGGACAAAGGCCAGGGCAATAGCGTCCATCCCTACCTCGTATTCGCGCCCGATAATTTCCAGGCGCTGCTTGCTGATCTTAAATTCGGGGTCGTCGTTGCGGACGGTCAGCCGGCCGTTGGCCAGCGCCTCCTTGATAATAACCCCTATACCACGCCCGGCGGCTTCTTCCAGCATCGGCCCGGTCGATTGCTCCAGAATATTATAGGTCGCCTGTACGGTATCGAAAAGGCGGCGTCCGTTTACTTCCAGGTCGATAGCACGCTGCAGCAGCGCCACCTGATTGGGTCCGCTGACGGTGGTGCCGATCAGTATGCCGTGTTCTTTGCGCAACTCGGCCAGGTGTTGCAGCACTTCCGTTTTGTCGAACACACCGCTTTCAAAGGTAGCCGAATGAATCTGGTAAATCTTCAGATACGGCAGCAGCACTTTGGATTTTTCCCACTGCCGCTGCAGGTTCTCCAGCGAGTGGTCCTTAATTTCGTGGATATCCGTTTCCACCTTCCAGTCGGCGGTATAACTATAGCCCCACTTGGAGCTGACGACTGCGTCATCGTAACCGTTCTCCTGTATCCAGGTCTGCAGAAACTGCTCGGCCCGGCCGTAGGAGCGCGCGGCGTCGAAATGCCGGATGCCGTTCTCGTAGGCCAGGTCCAGCATACGGTGGGTGCGCCGCTCCATCGCTTCCACGACGTAGTTGAAGGCCAGGTCTTCACCGTGACCCAGGTTGATGTAACCGGGGCGGCCCAGGGCAGCCAGGCCGAGGCCCATGCGGGATACTTGCAGGTCGCTGTCTCCGAGGGTAGTTGTCTTTGGTTGCATAGGGAGGCTAATATAGTAAAAAGAGAGGGTATGGGTTCATGGTGAACATAAGGATTGAGGGATTGTAGGATTGAATGGCGACTGACGATCAAAGACTTGGGACTAAACGACGGTTTCATGGTTGTTGGAAGAAGGGTGATAATTTTTTATCATCGATGCAACGTTATTCCGCCTTTTTGCACCTGGATAATAAACGCTCATTGTGAAGCATCCGGAACAAGATCAGCTCCTGCGAAAATGCCTGGCGGGGAAGCCCTCCGCGCAGCGGCGCTTTTACGAGCGCTATGCGCCTCGTTTGTACGGCGTATGCCTGCGCTACGCCCGTACGGAGACTGAGGCGCAGGATTATCTGCAAGAAGCTTTTATCCGGATTTTTCGCGATTTAAACCAGTTCCGTGGGGAGGGATCACTGGAGGGCTGGCTGCGGCGGATTACGGTGCGTACGGCTCTGGGCGCGCTTCGGAAGGAGCGGCTGGAATTTCCTGCTGAGATGGAAGCATTTTTCAATCATCCTGCTTCCGAACCGACTGCGCTGGAAGCATTGCAGGCCCGCGATATCGCAGCAATTATCCGGCAGCTGCCTTCGGGGTACCGCGCCGTGTTTAACCTGTACGCGATCGAGGGGTACCGACACGCCGAAATTGCCGGCATGCTGGGCATCAGCGAGGGCGCCTCCCGCTCACAGTACGCACGGGCGCGAAAAGCTCTCCAAAATCTATTAACCGAACCTGAAAACAGCCGGCGCCATGAGTAAGTCATTTGAGGAAAAAATGAGGGACAAGCTGAAGATATACGAGGTGCAGCCGCCGGATAGCGTCTGGAAAGGGGTTCAAAAAGGCGCTGCGAAACCGGGTATATTTCCGGGAAATCGATTCCTGTCCATTGTACTAGCGGTAACTGCCCTGGCAGGCGCTTTATTTCTTTGGAGCTTGCTGAACGAAGACAGCGCTTCTCCCAATGAGGCGCTTATCGTGGATGAAACCAATAAGACGCCTGTCGATACCGTCCCGCCCGTTTTCAATAGACGGGGAAAAGCTGTATTCGATAACTACTGCCGCACCTGTCACGACCCGGGATTGATCAACGACTTGACCGGCCCGGCCCTTTTCGGCGTCACCAGGCGGCGTCCGATGGACTGGCTATACCGCTTCACCAGGAACCCGGCGCAAATGATCCGGGAAGGGGATTCCATCGCCGTTCGCGTTTGGGATGAATGGAAACCGAGCCTGATGAACGCTTTTCCTAACCTCACCGATCAGGAGTTAGAAGACTTGTATAACTACATAGAACAGCGATCGGAGTATATCTCACAGCACTATCCCGACCTCCACCAATTGCCCGAGCAGGCGGAATTACAGGGCCAAATGCTGTACCAACGCTTGTGCAGTTCTTGCCACAGCGTACTCACGCAGGAAAGCAACGCTCCCCCGCTTTTCGGCATTACCCGGCGCCGAACCTCGTCTTATTTGCTGAACTACCGGCATCCGGCCAGGTACAGCCGGGGAGATACGCTGAATCTCGATGAGATCCTTCAATCAGACGGTCAATTGTTTTTCCCACCGGAAGCCGGTGCCATTCCGGAGCGAATGCTGCGCAGCATATATGAGTTCCTTGAAGGAGAGACAGATCGCTATCGCCTGGATTTGAAAAGCCGTGTGGAAGCCGGCATGCAAGTGTATGAACAGCTCTGCGGCTCCTGTCATATTCCGGGTTACCTGTCTGATCAGGAGAGGCCCGGCCCCGACCTCCGCAGCGTCCACCGCCGCCACAGCCGGCAATGGCTGATGGATTTCACCCGCAACAGCCGGCAGATGCCCGCCGTCGCCGACTCGCTGCCGCCGCGCGAGCGCGTTCAGGGCCGGCCGGTATACGAGCACCGCTTCGAGTACGATTTTCAGCTGGAGATGATTTACGACTACCTGGAATGGTTGGAGGAGTGATACTAAGTGGGAAGTCGGAAGTGGGAAGTGGGAAGCCGGAAAGCCTTGAGGTGTTAATCGCACCCAAAAAAGAGCGTACTTCCTTCTATGAAATTGAAAAGGAAGTTTGAAGTGGGAAGTGGCCATAGGTCTTAAGAAGCTGTTTCATTTAAGTGTTCTAATAACCTAATTACTTATAACCTGAATAAGCCGCGTAGCGGCGGCACATTATAGCCTGTGGCGTCAGCCATAGGAGAGTTATATATTTATGGTATGCACATCCGAGCCGCATAGCGGCGACATAACCAACTCTCGCGGTTTTGAAGTTAGCGGTGCCTCACCAGGAGACCCTTTCCCAGGGCCTCCTGGTTTTTAATTCCCCCCATAACTAAATTTTCAACACCAATAAGTCTGCATTGCGGGGGCGACACGATTAGACAGGACAGGCTAAAGCCTGTGTTACCGCAGCACGATGTCCCGTTTGCCCCGCCACCGTCCCTGATTATCCTTCTTCAGGGAAATGATCCCCGAGTCTCCGGCCGGTCTTGTTCTCCGTTTTCTCATCTGATCGGTAATACGCGGGGCGCCTTCGAGACAGGACAGGCTAAAGCCTGTGTTACCGCAGCACGATGTCCCGTTTGCCCCGCCACCGTCCCTGATCATCCTTCTTCAGGGAAATCATCCCCAAGTCCCCCGCCGGTCTTGTTCTCCGTTTTCGCATCTTATTCGTTATCCGCGGGTCGCCTTCGAACCAGTAGGAGTCGATCCAGTATTCCTCCTCGCCGGGCGGGGTCAGGGTGATGTGAATATGGGCCGGGTCCGGGCGGCCGGGATAGCCTGCCGGACGAATGGTCGTGAAGCGGTAGCGGCCGTCGGGCCCGGTTTTCATCCAGCCGCGGAGGTAGCCGTGGCGGCGGCCGTTACCCGTTTCATTGCCTCGTTTCGGGTATATGCCTTCGGAATTGGTGTGATAGACATAGATCAAAACATCTTCGGCCGGGGTGCGCCCATTGGGCTGAAATACCCGGCCCTCGATGATGAGCGGCTCGCCGGGTTCGTTGTCGGGTGGAATGGTGGTTTGCCAGGACAGATCGTCGGGCGCATCCTGGGCGCCACACCACTCGCAGGCAGTGACCTGTGCCTGCTGCAGATAGTCCTGACGGCGGGAAGCCAGGAAGGCGAGCACCGAATCACGCTTTGCCTCCGTCCAGCGGGCCCCGGGATGCATCCATTGGTAAGCGGGCGGGGGCATCACGCCCTCTTTGATCAACTTGATGATGTTGCGCAGGTGATCGCTCTTCGATTCATCGTCCATCGATCCCCATTCGGAAAAATTGAGATCCCTGCGGGCGCTCCGAACGTGCCCCTGGATCCAGTTCGAAATGGGAGGAATGTAAGCGTACAAGGGATAATCCGTAGCATAAGAATGACAATCATAGCAGGCCTCGCGCAGGGCAACGCTATTTGACTGGCCGGGATTTTCCACGGAGAAAAAATCGCGGGCCGGTTCACATTCAGGCGCAGTGCCGGGGGCCGTCCATGCGCCGATGACGATCAATACGACAATAATCGATAACAAAAGTGGAATACGCTTTTTCATAAGCCGGTGGTTTTTCATCCAATATCGGATAGAGAGACTACCCTTTCCGGAAAAGTAGAGCAGGGTGAGCTGGAGGTAGAAGAAATGCGCTTTGGCACACTCCAATGCACAGAGCATCCCTTCCTCGCCGAAAAACGGTCGTTGCTCTACGAATTGATCAGCCTTGAAAAAAAATTCCGAACTTGGAATAATGGCGTTAACGGACACGAAGCATATCAATTACAAGGTCGTAGGAGTTCACCTTTTTTTGTGGGGGCTCTATCTGCTTTCGGAGTTTTTGGCCAACCTATACCATTATCCGGAAGGCGCCTACGGACAGCTCCTGCGCGATACGCTCCTGTCGCTGCCTATCCTCATGGGCGCTACTTATTTAATTGCTTATTTCCTGGTGCCCCGTTATCTGCGTCGCCGGAAATTGTGGTTGTTTACAGGCTTCACCCTGCTGGTCGCCGTCGTGGTATTCTGGAGCAGGGTATATTGGCTTGCGGGAATCAATTATCTGGAGAACGGTCAGTTTCAAACTTTCCCCCCCTCCAAGATCCTGAAGAACGTCATCCGCGATTACAGCATCATCGCCCTGGGCGTCTGTTTGAAAATCATCGACGACTGGTACCGCAAGGACCGGCTGGCCCGTCAACTGCAACGCGCCAAGATGGAAGCCGAACTGCAGCTGTTGCGCGGCCAGCTACACCCGCATTTTTTATTCAATACGCTGAACAACCTCTACGGACTGGCCCTGCGCCGCTCCGACCGGACCGCCGGCGGCATCCACCGCTTATCCCAGATGCTCGACTATCTGTTGTATTCCAGCAAACAGGAGACCGTCTCCCTACAACGGGAAATCGACTTTCTCAAAGATTACCTCGCGCTGGAACGGTTGCGCTATGGCGATCGACTGCAGGTGCAACTGCATTTTCCAGAAAATATCCCTGATTTGTCCATCGCTCCACTACTCTTTTTACCCTTCGTCGAAAATGCCTTCAAGCACGGTGGCAAGAACCGGGAGGGTCGGTTTCAAATCGAAGCCTCGCTCGAAGTAAAGAAAAGACGGAAACTGGTTTTCACCCTCAAAAACACTGTCAACCCAGGATCCGCCGCCGCGAAAAAGCAAGGCGGTATCGGCCTGAAAAACATCCGCCAACGACTCGATCACTTGTATCCTAACCGCCATTCACTGTATATTGAAGAAAAACCGGATTGCTTCCGGATGGAGATGGTGCTGGATGCTTGATGCTGGATGCTGGATGCTGGAACTTTTAAATCAATATTTGACCATGCCTTACCGCTGTTACATCATTGACGACGAGCCCATCGCCATCGACGTGATCCGGTCGCATTTGGAGAAGCTCAGCGATTTCGAGGTGGCGGGTGCCTTCGAGGACCCCATCGAGGCTTTTGAGGCCCAAAACCGGGAGCCCGGCGATTTGCTATTTCTCGACATCGAAATGCCGGAGCTGAGTGGGTTGAAACTCCTTCAAGCCCTGCGCCGCCCCGTTGGAGTTATTCTGACGACGGCGCACCGGGAATTTGCTGTAGAGGGATTTAACCTCAATGTCATCGATTACCTGCTCAAACCCATCGCCTTCGATCGCTTCCTGCAAGCCATCGACAAATTCCTGGAAAAGCAGCAAACCTCCCCGGCAGAAACGCTGACAGAAAGCCCTTCCCATCTGATCGTGCGCGCCGATCGCAAATCGGTTCGGTTGAGCATTGAGAAGATCCGCTATATTGAAGGATTGAAAGATTACGTCAGGATTCATACCGATGAGGGATGCATCGTCACCAAAGAATCTATCGGTCAGATCGAAAAGCGGCTGTCATCCGCCCACTTTCTGCGCATTCACCGTTCCTTTATAGTCAGTAAAAGCCGGATTAGTGCTTTCACGGCTACGGATGTGGAAATCGGCAATCAGCTAATACCCATCGGCCGTACTTACCGAGCATTTTTTCACAAGGACATGGGCTAAAAAACACTTCGACTTATTATTATCTTGAGTGTTGTTTTTATTTACACAAAAACTAAACCTCTATCATTATGCTCAAGGAATTCAAGGAATTTGCCATGAAGGGCAATATGCTCGACATGGCTGTCGGCATTATCATCGGCGCTGCTTTCGGCACCGTCATCCGCTCGCTGGTCAGTGACATATTGATGCCCATCATTTCCGGCGTAATCGGCATGCCCGATTTCACCAACCTGTTTATTCTGCTGAAGGCTCCGGAAGTTACTGAAGGAGTGAATATGGAGTCCATCGAAGCGGTGCGCGAAGCCGGTGGCGTTGCGCTGGGATACGGGCTGTTCATCAATTCCCTGATTGCATTTCTAATCGTAGCCTGGGTCCTGTTTATCATCATTAAGGGCATGAATCGGCTGGAACGCGAGAAAGCCGAAGAAGTTGTCGACAAACCCGAGCCCCCCAAGGGGCCGACCCAGGAACAGCTGTTGGTAGAAATCCGGGACTTACTGAAGGAGCAGCGCGGTTGATCGAAACCGGAAGTTTTACCCGACCGATCCCGCTCTATCGAATGGGAGAGGGCGGGCGGAAATGGGAAGTCGGGCAAGATTTCGGTTTCCCATTTCTCCAAACTTCAGCTCGATTAACTATCGAATGACAGACACGTCGCCGTATTTGATCCCTTCTGTTACTCCTTGCCCATCCATAAACGTAACCTCGATCATATACACGTACACGCCTTCCTGAGCCTCGATACCATCGATTCTGCCGTCCCAGGTTGCGTTGGGGTCTCTGGCTTCAAAAACAAGTCCGCCCCAGCGATCAAAAATATATATTTGATACTCCATCACTTCGTATGCCGGATGGATGAAGACCTGCAATTCCTCGTTGCTATCGTCCCCGTTGGGAGAGAAAGCTGAAGGCACGTAAATATTATCGGTGCCGCAGGGCAGGAACTCCAGTTCTACGGAGTCCCTGGCCGCACAAATGCCGTCATCGACTTCCACCCAATAAAGTCCCGGCTCTTCCACGAGCAGGGTGGTTCCGCTGGCGCCCGTGCTCCAGCGCACGTTATCGCCGGAGCTACCGGCACGCAGGAAGGTAGCCTGATCGTCACATACCGCCCGGTCTTCTCCCAGGTCAATTAGCTGAGCCCCCTGGAAAGTGACGAATACGCTGTCGCGATCGGTACAGCCGTCCACCTCTGCCTCCAGCCAATACAGGCCGGAGGTATTAACTTGCAGCGAGAATCCGGAGCTGCCGTCCTGCCAGCGAAGGATATCAGCATTACTTACAAAAGGCTCGAGGGTGAGCACCTCGCCGGTGCAGGCCGACAGATCCTCGCCGAGGTCCACTTCCGGCGTAAACCGGAACTGCACGCTCACCTGTTCCTCTACCAGACAGGCACCTGCTTCTACTGTCACCGAATAGGTGCCGCTTTCCAGCACCGTAAATAGCGGGCCGGTAGTTCCATCCTGCCAGGTGATAGTAGCCCCCGGGTTGCCGGCATCGAGGGTGACGGCCTCTCCTTCACAGGCGTCAATCGAACCGCCCAGATCGAGCTGGGGTTCGGAGTTCAGCTCCACTTCGATCGTATCGGTGGATATGCAGCCGTTTTTTTCCGCTTCCACCCAGTAGGTGCCGGATTGGTCTACTGTCAATGAAGTTTTGGTAGAACCGTCATTCCAGATATAAGCGGCAGATGGATCCTGGGTTTGAATGACATAGGGTTCATCCTGGCAGAGGCTTACCGTGGGCGGGCCAAGGTCCAGCACCGGCGGTTCGTTATAAGTAATCTGTATTTCATCCGTGGCCGTACAACCGTTCTCAAAGACCTGCACCTCGAGCCGGGTAGTTTGCATCACCGTATAGGTCGAACCAGTACTGCCATCGGGCCAAAATACGGAGCCGCTAAATTCGCTCACGTCCAAGGTAAGTGGCTCTCCATCACAGATCGACGTATCGGGTCCCAGGTCTATCACGGGCACTGCGTTAACCGTCAAATTGACGGAATCGGAGGCCGCACAGCCTCCGTCGGAGACGGTGACAGCATAGGTTCCTCCAGTCATTTCGGTGCGAATGGGCTCCGTACTGCCATCATTCCAGACATAGGATACATTACCCGCAACACTGGCATCCAGCACGGCCGATTCTCCCTCGCAAATTTCAATATCCTCTCCCAGTTCCACCGGCGGCTGTGGAACGAAGGTGGCCTCGATATCATCGGAGACCCAGCAGCCGTCGTCGGTTCTGAATTCAACCAGCACGCGGGTAGTGCTGGTCAGGGTGTAGCGGTCCCCTCTCGAACCATCTGGCCAAAGCACATTTACGCCGTATTCACTCACATCGATTTCGAGGGAATCTCCGGCGCAAAGCGTGGTGTCCTGTCCCAAATTAAAATCAGGTATATCAAATACGGACACGTTGATCGTGTCGGAGGCCGACTCGCCCCCCTCGGTGACGGTCACGCTATACGCTCCCTCCTGCGTGACGCTGAAGGTAGGGTTGGTAGAACCATCCTGCCAAAGGTAAGTTGCACTTCCGGTGACGGTTGCATCCAGCAGCAGGGACTCACCGGGACAAATAGAGGTATCCGCTCCGAGATCCACTATCGGAGGCAGCGGCGGGGCTGTATTCAGCAGAGAATTTGTATTTCCGTAAATAGTGCATGAAAGGGCGATCAAAACGACAACGAGGAAATGTTTATCCATCACTTATGGGCAATTAGGGTTATTGAATATTCAAAGTTGGACTATTGTCTCGGGATACTATCCCGGAACCTTCAAAGAGGTAATACTCGATCAGACAATTGGTATGTGTTATCGGTTTTGCTGGTTAAGAGCTTGTTTTTAAGCTGATCGCGAGCTGGGAGTAAATCAGCAATATTGATTTTTAAAAAAAGAATGCATATGAAAAACCATTTTCACAAAAAACTGGTATTCATTACCTGATTGCGTAACGCATGATGTCAAAAAAAAAGATTGTTTAAATTCAGTATTTCGAAAATAAGAATTTTCTAAATACTAACAACATAAAACGGTGAAGCAGGCATTTTTTAACAATTGAACAGCTTCATTTTGAGGACTTCAGCCTATTGCATTCAAAAATTCTTCTTCGCTCATAATTTGGACGCTGCCCAGGTTCCGGGCTTTTTTCAGTTTGGAGCCGGCTTTTTCTCCTGCGACCAGGATATCGAGGTTGCCGCTGACGGCGCTGATGTTTTTGGCGCCGGCGGTAGCTGCACGTTCCTGAGCTTCTTTGCGAGTCAGGCGCTGTAAAGTTCCGGTAAAAAGGATGGTTTTCCCGGCGAGTGGCCCTTCTTCTACCGGTTTCTTCGGCTTATCTGCTTCGGTAGCACGGAGGTTGACGCCGGCAGCCTCCATTTCTTCGAGCATACGGACATTATCCGGGTCCTGGAAGTAGGCCGCAACGTTGCGGGCCAGTACGGGACCAATATCCTTGATAGCGGTCAGTTGCTCTTCCTCCCAGTTTCTCAGTTCGAGCACGTGATCGATCTCTGCGGCGATGAGCTGCGAGCCGCGTTTGCCGAGATGATGGATGCCGAGGCTGTGCAACAAGCGGTGTATGGGGTTCTGCCTGGCCCGCTCTACCGATTGTTTCAGGTTTTCGGCCGACTTAGGGCCAAAGCCTTCCAGTTGGGCGATCTTTTCGTAATCCAGGCGGTATACATCTGCTATCGAACGCAGCCAGCCCAATTCGTAGAAGCGCTCCACGATCTGCTTGCCAAGGCCCTCAATATCCATCGCACTTTTCGATACGTGGAAAATGATCCGCTGCAGGTGCTGCTTACCACAAACGCACTTCGGGCAGCGCCAGGCGGCTTCTCCTTCCTCACGAATCAGCTTTACGGGTTGTTCCGTATCGTTTACCGGGCAGTGAGTGGGGAACGCTATGGGTTGCTCTGATCCGTCGCGCAGTTCCTCCATCGCCTTAACGATGTAGGGGATCACATCGCCGGCCCGCTCCACCAGGACGGTGTCGCCGAGACGCAAATCCTTACTGTTGATAAAATCCTCATTGTGAAGGGAAACCGAAGCCACCGTCACTCCTGCCAGCTGTACGGGTTCCAGCTTAGCTACCGGCGTAATAGAGCCGATCTTCCCCACCTGATATTCCACATTGAGCAGCTTGGTGGTTGCTTGTTTGGCTTTGAACTTAAAAGCGATGGCCCAGCGCGGATGATGACTGGTCGAGCCACAGCGCTCCTGCAGCTCACGACTGTTCACTTTGACTACCATCCCATCGATCTCGTAGGGGTAATCCTCCCGCTGATTCTCCCAGTATTCACAGAATTGGATGACCTCATCGATGTCCCGGCACACTTTCCGCTCCCGCCCCGACACCGGAATTTTAAACCCTAACCGGCCCAGCAGGTCAATGCCCGATTCATGCGTCTGAAACGGGTGCAGGGCTTGATTATTATCCTCGTCGACGGCGTAGGACAGGGTATAGATAAAGGCTTCCAGCCCGCGCCGCGCCGTTTCTTTCGGATCTTTCATCCTCAGGCCGCCGGTGGCGGTATTGCGGGCGTTGGCGAAGAGTGAAAGCCCCTCTTTCGCTCTTTCCTCGTTGATTTTTTTAAAAACATCTTTCCTGATGAGCACCTCGCCTCTCAGCTCGGCCCGGTAGATGCCCGATTGGCTGAATTTCGCCCGCAGCGGTACGGAACGAATGACCCGGGCATTGGCGGTCATCTCCTCTCCTACCTGCCCGTTGCCGCGAGTAGCGGCCCGCAGCAAGCGATCCTGCTCATAGACCAGCGCGATGCTGCCGCCGTCGAACTTTGGTTCTACAGCGTATTCTATCGGAGCATCACTTTCCAATCCTGTGAGTTTGCGCACTTGCCGGTCGAAGTCGTAAAGGTCATCGGCATTGTAAGAGTTATCGAGTGATAACATCGGAGTGAGATGCTCCACCGAAGGAAAATCCGCGGTCAGATCAGCCGATACCCGCTGGGTCGGTGAATCCGGCGTAATCATCTCCGGGTTTTCTTCTTCCAGCTCCTGCAACTGCCTGTACAACAGATCATACTCGTAATCGCTGATTACCGGATCGTGGAGAATGTAATAGCGGTACTCGTGATAGATGATCAGTTGCCGCAGTTCCTGCAGGCGCAGATCGGCTGATTGCTGATGAACCGCGCTGCCGTCATCCAGGTACTCCTTGGATTGCTCGTATAAAGCCTTTTGTTCTTCTTTCCCGTACATGTTTTTATGCAGTTTTGCCGGCTTTCGCCAAATGTTAAGCACCCTGCGGACGGATATGGTTCCTGGTCGTGTTAACCAACTTTTCTTTCTTTAGCGACGTGCGCTTAATATTTCACTTCCTCATCGATTCCCTTATCCGGATATTTGCCCTGAGCGTCTTTAAAAAAGTCGATGATGTTGGGAAAGTCACGGTCTTTATCACCGCTGGGCCAGAAAGGTTTACTAATTACGACTTCCCTGCGTCCGTAATCGAAGCGCACCATCACGATAGGAACGCCGGCCCCCAGTGCGATATAGTAAAACCCCGTACGAAGACGGTCGACTTTCTCGCGGGTGCCTTCCGGAGCGATGGTTACCACGAAGTTCTCCTCTTTTTCAAAAATATCGATGACGGCGTCCACATAGCGGCCTCGCTTTGAGCGGTCGACCGGATAGCCGCCCATCCAACGGAAAAACCAGCCGAAAGGAGAGCGGAACAAACTATCTTTGGCCACAAATCGAATATCTGCCTGAACGACGGCGCGCACGAGCAGCCCCAGCGGGAAATCCCAGGCGGAGGTGTGTGGCATGACGATGACGACAAACTGTTTGAGCCCCTCTGGATATTGCCCCTTAATTTGCCACCCCAGGAGATCCAGCGTCCATTTACTTATAGCCCTGACCATCTTCCGTTTTCACAGTATTTTCCGGCAAATATACGAACTGTCGACATAGACCAACCCAGGAATAATCCGGGTTATTATTTTTTGTGCATTAGGTGTCAAATCAGGACCTACGTTACGAGTACCGTCCCGCTTTAGCGGCTTATTTACCTCAGAATGCTTTTTTATGCAACAATATCCCATAAATAGAGTATATATTAATTAGCTCTGTTTAACAGATAACACCAGGGCCACAAGAAAAAATGATACTTTTGTCCTAGGTAAAAACATTCTCATTGAGGCAAGTGCTTGCACATATTATTCTTTTTTGGGGACTGCCGCTACTGGTATTCGCGCAGCCCACTCCTCCCTCCGAAGAGGATGTGGCGCCCTCCGTGGAGTTTTCCCACGAAGGTGGATTCTATGAGCAGGAGCTGGAATTGCGGTTGGTCGCTCCGGGAGCAAGTATTTATTATACCCTGAACGGCAGTAAACCCGATCAAAAATCAAAGCTTTACCGCGGCAGTATTTCAATTACGAGCACCACTGTACTGCGCGCCGTTGCTTACCGCAATCGGGAACGAGGCCCTACGACAGGGCACACTTTTTTCATTCGGGAACCCGCATCTACTTTTCCTGTCATTTCTATTGCCATTCCCTCCTGGGTATTATTCGACCGGGAACGAGGCTTATTCATGCAGGGCTCCCGGGCCGTTGATACGATTGAATCTATGCCGGGCGCCAATTTCTGGAGCCGGAAAGAAGTGCTCATCAATGCTGAGATTTTTGAAACCGACGGCAGCTGTGTTTATCGCAATGAAACTGGTATGCGCCTCTTTGGCGGCATGAGCCGTTTATTTCCCCAAAAGTCGCTGGCTATCGTCGCCCGGAAACGATACGGACAAAAGCGGATAGAACACGCCATCTTCGGAGAAGATGAACCGGACGAATTCAAGTTTCTCGTACTGCGCAATTCCGGCAGCGACTGGGGCAAGTCGCACTTTCGCGACGGTTTTATGACCGGACTGCTGGAGGACTGGGATCTTGACAAGCAGGCTTTCCGCCCGGCCCACATTTACGTCAACGGCGATTACTGGGGCATTTACAATATACGAGAGAAAGTAAACCGTTACTTTATCGCTGAACACCACGATGTCGACAAAGACAGCCTGGACCTCATCGAGCACTATATGTCCCTCAAGCGGGGTTCCCGCAGGCATTATAAGCATCTGCTGGATTATCTGGAGTCACACGATCTCAGCAATCCCTCTAATTTCGCCTATGTCAAGAGCCTCATGGAAGTGGAAAACTTTATGGATTTCCAGATCGCCCAAATATTTTTCGACAATCAGGACGCCGGTGGTAACATTAAGTTTTGGCGCCCACAGACGCTAACGGGCCGCTGGCGTTGGATCATCTATGACACCGACTGGGGCTTCGGACTACATGAGCCGACGGCCTATCGCAACAACAGCCTGGCCTTTCACACGGAACCCGCAGGGCCGAGCTGGCCCAACCCGCCCTGGAGTACCTTCATTTTGCGCAAGTTGCTGGAGAACGATGAATTCCGCACGGCTTTTGCCCTGCGCTTCGCCGATCATCTAAATACGACTTTCCGAAGCGGGCGGATGCTCGATCATATCGAGAAGCACTACCAGGAACTGCTCCCCGAAATCACGCGTCACTTCCAGCGCTGGCGACTCAAACGCAGCGACTGGGAAGAGCAGGTCGACATCATGCGCAGCTTTGCCCGCAAGCGCCCCGGTTACATCTGGCGACACCTCGACGCTTTCTTCGATGCCGGCGCCCTGCGCGGGCTGCAGGTCAGCGCTACCGGCGGCGGAACGGTAGTCCTCAATAAGCACCTGCACATCCGCAGCGGTAACCCACTCGACGGGCAGTACTTCCAGGAAATCCCCGTCAGCGTGAAAGCGATTCCCGACCACGGCTACCGCTTTTCGCACTGGGAGGGCATTGATATGGAAGAAAATCTTCGCGAACTGCGCCTGCCTCTTACCAGGTCGCAAATCCGAATTCATGCTGTCTTTGAAAAATTCACCCATCCACTGGCCGGAAAAGTGATCATTAACGAAATCAGCCTGAATAATAAAAAAGCGGGTGACTGGATAGAGTTCTTCAACTACTCCGATCAGCGTATCTCTCTTAAAAATTGGATATTTACCGACAGCAAACACGAGTTTTTCTTCCCCGATGTCAGTATCGGCCCCAATGACTACCTCGTACTAGTAGAGGATTCCCTCGATTTCCGTGAGGTCTTTCCCAATGCCTATAATGTGCTGAGTGGCATGGATTTCGGCATTAACAAACGCCACGAAATACTGGGCCTGTACGCTAGTTTCAACGCTGCCGTCGATAGTGTCTCCTACGATATCCCCCCCACAGATTCCACCTACACGCTGAACCTGCTGCTCCCCCACCTCGACAACAGCGACCTGGATAACTGGGAGGTGCGCTGGGGCCCCGGCTCACCCAATGCCGCTAACCCCTACTACGTGCAGAGCTCCATCCGCCGGATTCAGGAACAGTGGGTGCAGATGGGACTCGCTACCGGTGTCGTCATCCTCTGTATTCTCCTGCTGGTGCTTCGGCGCCGGGGAATATTCTAACCCCGGATTATTTAAGAGATCGGTCTATTCGTATCGATTACCAACATCTTTAGCCGGAGCTGACTTCATCGGTTCTTCCCCGCCCTTTTCAATCGTTTTGGTTCATGAAAGCGGCGATCAGCCGCTGGAAATGATGCACACAGGGCTCCATGCTGGGTGAATAGCGCCCCCGGTGGTAGAAGCGGGACTGCATCCCTTGCTGGCAACTCTCCACTACTGCTTCGTCTTCCAGCTCGGTGACATCCAGCTGATTGCGCTCGCGATCGTGCGGCGTACCGGCAAATTTGTATGTCCGGAACCGCACCCGGGTACGATGGTGCGAAAGCGGTTCTACCACGTTGAGCGAAAGTCCCCACGGGTAAAAGTTGAACATCAGGTTGGGAAAGAGGAAGAAATAGTAGGCGTAAATACGCCGCCCGGCATCGGGATGGCCGTCCGGCAGATCAAAAGCAGGCTCACCGGAGCCTGCTACGCCAACCTGCAAATTACAATACCGGAAGGTCTCGTATTCGTACTGATCGAATTCCAGAGCCTGGTTGAGTGCAGGGTGAACAAAAGGGATGTGAAAGCCCTCCAGGTAGTTGTCACAGTAAAGGGCCCAGTTGGCCTTTACGTAATAATCCTTTGAAGCCTCTTCCACGAAAGCGAGCGTATCCAACGGCAGGAAGCTGACCCGCTGCCGGATCGGCGCTGTCATTTCTTCGAAAGGGACGGCCGGATCGAGGGCGGTGAACAGCAAACCCAGCCATTCAGCAAAAGGCAGCCGGCTAAGGTTATCAGCAGGAGAGGGAAAATTGGCGGCCTCTTTAAACCCCGGCATGCGTCGGAAAACACCGTCGAGGCCGAAGCAGCGGCCATGGTACCCGCAGGTAAGCTGCCGCTGCTTCCCCGGCGCTTCTACGATCAGCTTCCCGCGATGGGTGCATACGTTCGACAGGCAACGGCGGCCCGCATCATCACAGGTGATGATCAACGGTTCGTCCAGCACTCCTTCCAGCAAAGTTAAGGGGTATACCTGCCCGGATGAAGCCGCCACCGAGCGATCGGCCACATAGTGCCAGCAACGGGTGAAAATTCGTTCGACCACCGCTTCGAAAACCGCCTGACTGCGGTAAAAGGCAGCGGGCAGCGTCGCTGCCTGCCGGATATCTTTATCGATCGTAAACTTTATCATAAATCCGTAATTTGTTGCCCGGGAAAGATATTCATTTTGATTACCCGGATCAATTTCTTCCCTGATTAAACCTTTTAGGGTGATCCTAGTCAAACCTGTAAAACCAATGCATTGACCTCATCCGGTCCGGACATATCCGATGAAGAAATCCTGGCGATGATTGCCGGGGAAGATACCGCCGAATATGGCTTTCGATGCCTGATGGAAAAATACCAGGAAAGACTGTACCGGCATATCCGCCGCCTGGTACTGGAACACGAGGATGCCAACGACGTGCTGCAAAACTGCTTTATCAAAGCATTCCGGGGAATAGGCGGCTTTAAACAACAGTCTCAATTATTCACCTGGCTATACCGGATCGCTACTAACGAATCAATTACTTTTCTGAAGAAAAAAAGACGCCGGCAGGCGGCCGCCCTTGACGAAGGCAATTTGCGTATCGCTGAACAATTGCGGGCCGACCCTTACTTCAATGGGGAAGAAATACAGCGCCACTTGCAGGAAGCCCTGCATCGCCTGCCCGATAAACAACGCATCGTTTTTAATTTGCGCTATTTTGAAGAACTCTCCTACCGGGAGATGTCAAAACTGCTCGACACTTCCGTAGGAGCATTAAAAGCATCTTATCACCATGCGGTGAAAAAAATTGAGTGCTATTTCCATGAAATGGAAATCCGGTAGACCGGGATGATCAATACCAGCTGTCATGAAAGATAAAAGAACAGAAATCAAACAAGAACTCGAGAACACAGCTCCCTTCCTCGCCGGGCTGAAGGAAAAGGACAAGGAAGGCTTTGTAACACCACCCGCCTATTTCCATAATTTGCCGGACCGGGTATTGGACCGGTTGCAGCAACCGGCCCAACCGGTTAAACAAAGCCCACGAGCAGGAAGTACTATTATTACCTGGCTGGGATACCTGTTCCGAACGCCCTATGCCGTTCGACTAGCCACCCTGCTGCTTTTGCTCGCAGGAGGGCTTTACCTGTTGCTACCCAGCACTCCTTCTGATACAGAAGTACTTTTTGGCGAATTATCCCCGGAAGAGGCAGGCAACTACGTCAGTGACAACCTCCATCAATTTGAGGAAGAGCTCGTACTCGAGATCGCCCGGGAATATCCCGACCTTTCCGTACTGCCGGCACCACCCCGGGAAACCAAAGAAACCGATGCTTACTACGATGAATTGCTGGAAGGACTGGAGGAGGAAAGCCTGAAAGATATTTTATGACCTTATCATTTAGCACACTGTCAATTAAGTTCTTTTCGGTTTTGGGATGGGGGTTTTGGCGGAAGGCAAGGCGCCCATTCAAGAGTGGGGTGCAGGGGCCCTACTCTTGAATCAGAGCATAGCCGGGGTTCTGTGACCGACGAGCAACGCAGCATTTCGCCAAAAGCCACTGTCAAAACGGAAAGTTACTTATTTGACAGTGTATTTAGTCTACCCAAAACACAAAAACCACGACGATGAAACAATTACTCATCTTGCTATTTATAAGTTGTTCTCTTTTTGGCCCGCTCGCTGCGCAGAATGACGGTGCATTCGCACAGCGTATTGAGGCGATGAAAGCCGCTTTTATTACCGACCATCTGCGCCTGACACCAGAGGAGTCCCAACAGTTCTGGCCGCTCTACAATCAATATCAGCAGGAAGAACGCCAACTGCGAAAGCAGTACCGGCCTGATAAGCCTATCCCGGATATGTCGGAGCAGGAAGCCGAGAAACACCTGAGTAGATTGCTGGAACGGGAAGAGAAACTGCTCGATCTCAAAGCCCGGTACATCAATCGCTTTCAGGAAGTTCTTTCCGCCCGAAAGGTAGCCATGCTTCCCAAGGTGGAGGAGGAGTTCAAAAAGGAACTGCTCAAACGCATGCAGGAACGTCGACGACAAAATGGAAACCGCTGAGTAGGGACTGAGGAGAACTCGATTTGACCTCTCCCTTGCAGGGAGGAAGTCAAATTTTATATCCTACATATCAATTTTATCATTATAATATCAATTTCGAAGTATAACCTACCCCATTTCAGGTATATATTTTGCTCAGATATAAAACGAAAAAAAGATTAACACATAAGTCTTTTTTTAAATAATTTTTTAGTCTAAAGCGTTAATTTTAAGCCACTTAGCCCCTTCCCTACCATTCCCTCGAATAAACCTACCGTTCCATTATTCGTTCTCAGCAATAGTTTTGTTATGTGGCATGGTAGCGCCCTTTTTCTTTATATTTATCCTGAATTTACTTACTGACAATTTATAAGCCCTATGAATAAAGATTACAAACAGTCTTTGATAGATCTGGTTGCCGAGTACGAAGCCATGACGGAACGACAAACCGTGACCTTCCTGGACGTGAAAGCGTACGAGCGGCTAATCGATTTTTACGAAGAAGAAGAACAACTGGACCGGGCCTTGGAAGTTACCGATTTTGCCATCAGTCACCATCCTTTCTCGGTTGATTTTCACATCAAAAAAGCCGAGTTGCTCCTCGCTGATGAGCGGGCGGAAAAAGCTCTTGTCGTCCTTGACCGGGCTGCTGCCTTTGCTCCTCTGGAGCCTGAAATTGCGCTGCTTCGCGCCGAGGCCTTTATCAACCTCGACCAGCTGGATACTGCCGGTGATATCCTGGACGACCTCAAGTCCGGCGCGGAGGGAGAATTGCTCAGTGATATTCTTTTTGTAGAGTCAATGATCTATCAGCATCAGGAACTTTACGAGATGACCTACTTCTCTTTGCGCGAGTCGCTGCGAGTTTTTCCCACCAACCGGGATGCCATCGAGCGCATCTGGAACAGCATCGACATGTGCAAGCGTTACGAGGAGGCCATCGATCTGTTTGAAATGGTTCTTGAAGCTGATGCCTATTCCACGCTAGCCTGGTACTACCTCGGGCATGCGCACTCCTACAAGGGCAATTACGCACAGGCCATCGAGTGCTACGAATACGCCTATCTGACAGACGAGACTTTCGAAGCCGGATGCCGGGAATGCGCTGAGCTTTGCCTGCAGCTGAAACTATATCGCAAGGCCCTGCGCTTCTACGAGGAATTGATGGAAAACTTTGAACCCGACAGCGAAGTATTGCAACAGATCGGACTTTGCCATCAATACCTGGAGCAATACAAAATTGCCCGTACTTTTTACACCCAGGCGCTCAACTATGATCCGCTCGATGATGAGGTACTCTTCCACATTGGTGAGTGCTTTGCCAAAGAAGAAAACTGGAAGCGGGCCATCCGCTATTTCCAGAAAGCAATCGATATTGAAGATAGCCGGGAAGAGTACTACGGCAGCCTGGCCGCGGCATACGGCCAATTGAAGGACCTGGAAAATGCAAGTGACAACTTTGAAAAGGCCATTGAAGTCGCTCCGGAAGAAAGCCGTTACTGGATCGAATACACCTGCTTTTTACTTTTTATGCAAGAGGGGGAAGAAGCCCTGGCGCTTATCGATGAAGCCGAAGAAAACGCCGGCGGGATGGAATTACTCTATTGCCGGGTAGCCTGCTTATTTTTCACCGGCCGCCGTCAGGAAGGCATCTACCGGCTTAGCGAGGCCCTGGAAGAAGATTTCGAAACACACAGACTGCTATTCAATTATCTGCCGTCCCTGGAAACCGATCCGGATATTATATCAGTCATTTCGGCTTATATGATGTAGCGCCGGGAACTGGCGTCATTCGGAGAAGACCGGGATTGCCGCCTTTTTATATGAGTGACTCCCGGGTCACTGGCTTACAGGCTCAGCTCGCGCTCCAGTGCATAGGCGTAGTAGGCCGCCCCGACGGCGCCGGCGTTGTTGTACAGCAAGGCAGGGCTGACAGGGGTTTCCACATCGAGAAGGTGCGCATACTCTTCAAAGCGTTTGCTGATGCCGCCCCCGAGGATAATATAGTCAGGCGAAAGGAGGCGTATGACGTGGTGCAAGTATTCGTTGAAGCGGTTCCCCCATTCTTCCCATTCCAGGTTTTGCTCTTTTCTTGTACTGTTAGAGGCGTAATGCTCGGCGACCTTACCGTTGAGCAACACGTGTCCGAATTCGGTATTATGAACAAGATGCCCATCTGTGAAAAGGGCGGTGCCGAGCCCGGAGCCGATCGTAATGAGCAGCACCGTACCATCTTTCCCTTTGCCCAGGCCGAACTGCATTTCGGCGATACCCGCCGCATCGGCATCGTTGAGCACGTGAACGGGACAACCGGAAGCTTCGGAGAAAACCTCTTCTACGCTGGTTCCGATCCAGTCATCATGAATATTTGCAGCCGAATGTGCTATTCCCTTTTTGATGATCGCCGGAAAGCCGCAACCGATGGCGCCCGACCAGTTGAGCATGCGGGTCAGCGTTCGAAAAGTATCCGCCATCGCTCCGGGCTTGGCAGGTTTAGGGGTTTCCAGACGAACTCTGTCGGTGAGCAATTCTCCGGATTGAATATCGATAATTGCTCCTTTAATGCCGGAGGCGCCTACGTCAATGCCAAGTACTTTTGTGTCATCCATTATCGCTGGGTCTGAATTGGGTGCTTATTAAACGGTTGAGGTTCCTCGGTGTTGAAAGCAAAATAAATAATCTTTTCCCGGTATGGAAATTTTCCGGCAAGGTCCTTCCAGCGAGCCGGAAAGAAGTTTCCCGTTCTGATCTCTGCCGCTTATTTTATAACGCGCAGCCTCATGCGAATGTCCTCTTCGGGTCTGTCCCGGACATCTGTGGAGACCCCGGCGATCTTATCGATTACTTCCAACCCTTCAATCACCCGTCCGAAGACCGTGTATTCGTGGTCGAGCTGAGGGGTTCCGCCCAGTTCAAGGTAGGCTTCCCGCTGCGCTTTCCCGTACCGGACGTTTTTCACGGCTTCGAAGCGGTCGAGCATCTCCGGTGTCACGGCTCTCCCCTGAACGATGTAGAACTGAGAACCGGACGAGCGTTTTTCCGGATTGGCCCGGTCTCCGAGCCGGGCTGCCGCCAGGGCCCCTTTAATGTGAACCAGCGAATCGACGAATTCCGCAGGGATGGTGTAGCCCGGTCCCCCTCTGCCCAGTGCCTGCTCTGCCGGCGCCGCCTTCGACTCCGGATCGCCGCCCTGTAGCATAAATCCATCGATGACCCGGTGAAAGAGCAGGCTGTCGTAATAGCCTTCCTCCACCAGTTTGGTGAAATTATCGCGGTGCTGCGGGGTTGCATCGTACAGTTCGATGAGCATATTGCCGTAGCTGGTTTGCAGCTCCACCAGGCATTTTTCCGGTGCTTTAATCTGTATAACTTCTTCCTTGACACGGGACTTATTCCCGCGGATGGCTTCCAAGCGGACCGGATAATTACCCGATGACATATAGCGGTGTACGGGATTGGTCGCCATGGCGGTGTCGCCGTCGCCAAAATGCCAGATGTATTGTTCCGCTTCTTCCGATTGGTTCTCGAATTCCACTTTGGCGGGAGCCGTCAGGTCTCCCTGATAAGCGAACTCCGCTACTGGCCGGTTACAGGCAGCCAGCAGCCCTGCGGCAAGCACTCCGAACAGTACGACCTTTATATTTTTCATGCTTCTCCTTTATTTATGAAGTGTTTAGGGCTTTTCTCACTGGTCTGTCAAAAACGTCTTTTGGCCCTAATTTGCGCTTCTTTTTCTTTACCTAATCCACTACACGCCTCAAAAGCCTAAAATGGAACGAAAATCCTGTCTCCCCTTACTCTGCAGGCTACCATTGAAAAGTCTAGTGGCTTCGGCACTAGTTCACTACTATTCCTCAAGGGCCTCAAGTTTTGCCTGCTCAGGTTTAGTCGATATAGACTTTCATACGCAAGTCCTGCAGCGGCCGTTTATTGCGATCTGTTTCCACCCGTGCGATCCGGTCCAATACGTCAAAACCTTCGACCAGCTCGCCGAAAACGGTATAATCGTTATCGAGAAAAGGGGCGCCCCCTTCTTCCTTGTATAACTTTCGCTGGGCTTCGTTGTATTTGATTCCTTTCTTTTGCTCCATCTGATCGAGCATGGCATCATCAACTTTCCGTCCCTGCACCAGATAGAACTGGGAGCCGGAAGAGCGCTTTTCCGGATTGTTGTTGCGGGCCGCTGCCAAAGCACCGCGTATATGCGGCGCCCCAATCTCCGGATCGAGCTGATAACCAGGACCGCCCATTCCGTAGATCACCACCGGCTGGGCGTTTCTCGACTCCGGGTCGCCGCCCTGAACCATGAACCCTTCGATAACCCGGTGGAATAATAACTCATCGTAGAATCCTTCTTCCGCCAGCTTGATAAAGTTATCCCGGTGCTTTGGTGTGCTGTTGTACAACATTACCCGCATATCACCGTAATTGGTTTCTATGATCGCGTAAGTGTGTTCATCCTGCTCACAGGAAGTTATCACCAAAAATAATACCAGTAAAGCGGTCAGCGCTCTCATAATAGGTTATCGTTTTCTAAATGAAGTAATACCAGAAGCATTATTCCTCTTCACTACCACCATCCAGATCCTGAAAATACTGAATGACCTTTTCCTTTAATAGCTGCTCCTGTTCCTCCACTCCCTGAACCGGCACTTTCTTCACCTGCCGGTAATGGGGCCATCCATCGGCATCACGGCCGGCAAACTCGTAGTAGCCTTCCTGCTCCAGGAGACTGCAAACAGCGATGTGCATCAGGTCCTGCTTTTCCTCTTTAGTAAAGGATTCCTTCGTTCGTCCCAACTCCTGAATGCCGATCAAAAACAGGATGGCGTTCAGATCGGGCAGGTTATCCCGACCCAGCGCCTTTTTCACCTTGTGCCGCACTTGCAGCCACTCGAAATCCAATTGCCACTCTTCCATAATTATCGATCAACCGGCTTCCCGGCTTTTGTTGTTGATCTGCAAATATAGCTTGTCCGGGTTAGAGTGGGAAACCCAATGGCAGGAAAATCAGTAGGCAGTAGGCGGTTTGGAGCTGCCCACTGCAAACCGCCCACTACCAAGCTCCCGTCTCACCCCATTGGTGTATTCGCCGGCACGGAACTGCCTACTTTTACCCGACCGCGGGAAGGGTGGGCGGGCCTATCGCCTACTGCCGGCTCATAGAAAACGGCGCCGCCGCCTTTCCAGTCCCCCGCTCCCGGTTCGGCGTAGGGCTCATCTCCAGCCGGAAGGTGCCGCCGGCCTGTATAGCATCGTGCTTCAGGAAGTTCTTTTCCCAGTTCTCGCCGTTCAGCGTCGCGGTTTCAATATACACCGCCTTTGCATCATTATCCGGCGCTTCGATGACGAAGGTGTTGCCGTTTTCCAGCTGCAGGGTGATCTTATTGAACAGCGGGGAGCCGAGGACATACTCATCGGTGCCTGGGCAGACAGGATACAGGCCCATGGCGCTGAAGACGTGCCAGGCCGAAGTCTGCCCGTTGTCCTCATCGCCGCAATAGCCGTCGGGCGTGGGTTGATAGAGCTTATCCATGATTCGGCGCGCCCAGTACTGCGATTTCCAGGGTTGACCGGCGTAGTTGTACAGATAGATCATGTGCTGAATCGGCTGGTTGCCGTGCGCATAGTTGCCCATGCCCACGATCTGCATCTCCCGGATTTCGTGGATGACGATACCGTAGTAGGAGTAGTCAAAAATGGGAGGCACCTCAAAAATGGAATCCAGCATTTGTGAGAAGGACTCCTCACCTCCCATGAGTCCGATAAGCCCTTCCACATCGTGAAAGACGCTCCAGGTGTAGTGCCAGCTGTTGCCCTCCGTAAAGGCGTCGCCCCATTTGTAGGGATTGAAGGGCGACTGGAAGCTGCCGTCTTTGTTCTTGCCACGCATCAGTTTGTGCTCCGGGTCGAACACCTTGCGGTAGTTCTGCGTACGCTTCCGGAAGCGATCGATTTCTTCCTGCGGGCGCCCCAGTGCCTCAGCCAGTTGCCAGACGCAGTAGTCGGCATAGGCATATTCCAGGGTGCGCGCCGTGTTTTCGCGAATATTCACGTCATAAGGGATATAGCCCAGCTCGTTGTAGTATTCGGCGCCCAGGCGGCCTACGGAACTGACGGGGCCTACGCTCTTCGAGTTTTTCACCATGGCTTCGTAAAGGGTCTCAATATCGTAGCCGCGGATTCCTTTGAGATAGGCGTCGGCGATGAGCGAGGCCGAATTGGAGCCAATCATAGCATTGCGGTGCCCGGGGCTGGCCCATTCCGGCAGCCAGCCGCTCTCTTTGTAGGTATTCACCAGGCCTTCCATTATCTGGCTGTTCAGCTCGGGATACATCAGGGTAAAGAAGGGGAAAACGGCGCGGAAGGTATCCCAGAAGCCGTTGTCGGTAAACATATAGCCCGGCAGCAACTCGCCGTTGTATGGGCTGTAATGCACGATTTCACCGGTCTCGTTGTATTCGTAGAACTTCCGAGGAAAGAGCAACAGCCGGTACAGGCAGGAGTAGAAGGTGCGGCGGTCGTCAAGGCTGCCTCCCTCGACCTGTATGCGGTTCAGCTCTTCGTTCCAGATGCGGCGCCCTTCCTCGCGAACCGCCTCGAAGCCTTTATTGCCCAACTCCCGCTGCAGGTTGAGCTCGGCCTGCTCCGGGCTGATGAAGGAAGAGGCTACCCGCACCTGCACCTGCTCGCCTTTTTTCGTTTTGAAGCCGAGGATAGCTCCGACGTGCTCGCCTTCAGCCTCAGAAGTATTTGGCCGGAGCTCATCCTCCGCCCAGGTGTGCACCATTTCGAAATCCTTGTCAAAAACCGCGACAAAGTAGTTGTGGAAATTATCCGGCACGCCGCCGTGGTTGTTACGGCAGTAGCCGATGATCTTCCGCTCCTCGGGAATGACCCGCACCATAGAACCCTGATCGAAACCATCGAGGAGGATATAGGAGCTGTCGCTCTCGGGAAAGGTAAAGCGCATCATGACCGCCCGCTCGGTGGGCGTAAGTTCCGCCGTCACATCATGATCAGCGAGGTAGACGCTGTAGTAGTGCGGATTGACTTCCTCCGCCTTATGGGAAAACCAGGACTGCCGCTCCTCCCCCCGGAATTGGAGTTTGCCGGTGAGAGGAAACAACGAGAATGCAGCGTAGTCGTTGATCCAGGGGCTGGGCTGATGGGTCTGTTTAAACCCTCTGATTTGATAAGCATCGTAGGCGTACATCCAGCCGTCGCCCATCTTGGCCGTCTGCGGTGACCAGAAGTTCATTCCCCAGGGCCGGGCGATCGCCGGGTAGGTGTTGCCGTTGGATAGCTTGAATTCGGAATCCGTCCCCATCAGGGGATTGACCAGGCTGACGAGATCAGTGGGCTGGCTGTGCAGACCGAGGATGAAAAATGAAAAGAACACGGTTAAGGTGCAGATGCGTCGGATCATATTATGGTCTCTTTTTAAGAGCCAAAACTAATATTTTTTTGGTAGAAGGATGGAGGGTAGAGGGGCCATTGGAGAAAACCGGGACAATGTTATTCGTTCGTCGAGGTTTGAAAACCTCGACGCTCTATCCCGGTGGTCTTGGACCGCAATAGGAGCCGGTCACAGACCGCGGGATATTGGGTCGAGGTCACAGGTTGATCTGACCACACCTGGGCAGACGCTTGACCGACAGTAAACTCGGAAGTTATCCCAACCAGATCGACGGGTCCAGCGATGTTCGGTTACTTCTACAGTTCTTCTGTTCTGCGGTTCCAAACTGTTAACTCTGTTTTCAATTTTTCCCAAGACTTACAGAACCGAAGAACAGAGGAACCGACGAATATTGAACCGTAGAAGTACCCTAAAGACGTCAATCCGAGTTGTTGCCAGGGAAAGAACGGATTGATTTTTTCTGTGATGCGTCAACCCTACTCCACCACCACCTCATCCACAAACAGCCACACATCCCCTTCAGCACGTGGGAACCAGTCGGGTGTACGTCCTACGTTGTCGGCGCGTACGCGCAGGTAGCGGAAAGATTGATCTGCGGGAAGCGCGAAGACTTCCATACCGTATTCTTCTTTCCTAACCGCTTCCGGTACGCGAACCTCCTGCCAGGAACTGAAAGTTTGTCCATCCTTCGAAAAGGTGAATTCCACTTTTTCCGGAAAAAGAATGTAATTGGGCAGGTCCTGCAGGCAGTGCAGGGCGACGGTATCAGCTTGCATCACTTTTCCCATATCGATTTCGATAGTCACTTCCTCATCGAGGAAGCCCAGCCAGCGGCCGTCGGTAAAATTGAAGGTGCCGCGTTTATTGTCCACCAGTGTGGCAGGTCCGTCGGCCTGGTATTTGGGATGGAGATCCGTGCTGAGGGTGACATCGGCGCCGTAGGCTTTATTATCGAGCGGGGGCAACATCACCGGAATATCCGCCGGGCTGGCGTAGGGCCAGTCCAGGTATATTTTTTTTAATTCTTCCACTTTCTCCGGATACCGCCCCGTCAGGTTTTCCGATTCGCTGAGGTCCTGTTCCAGGTTAGCCAGAAACAAGGCGTCTTTTTCCGTGTCGAGCGGAAATTTTTCTGCCGGGTCCCGGGGGTTGCCGATGAGTTTCCAGGGGCCCTGCCGTACTGCCCACTGGCGGCCCATTTTCCAGAAGAAAGCCTTGTGAGGCGTAGCGCCCCCTTCCCGCAGTACTGCCCCCAGGCTTTTGCCCTCCACGCCTTCCGGCAGCGCCTCGACACCGCAGAAATCAGCCAGGGTGGGCAGCCAGTCCATACTCATAACCGGTTCATCTACGACCTCGCCAACGGATAGCTGGGACGGCCAGCGTACGATCGCCGGCACGCGGATGCCTCCTTCAAACAGCGAGAATTTAGCGCCGCGAAAAGGCCCGGCGTAGCCGCCGCCGCCGAAGGTGCGCGTTTCGCAGGAGTGGCCGTGATCCGACTGAAAGATGACGATGGTATTTTCATCCAGTCCGTATTCATCGAGGGTAGCCAGCAGCCGGCCGATACGCTCATCGGTGGTGGAAACAAAGCCCGCGTAATCGCGACGCGGCATGGGCAGGTCTTCATAATGCTTGCGCCAGCGTGCCGTCGGTTGCAGCGGATAATGCGGGGTGTTGATGGCGAAGTAGAGAAAAAAGGGTTCTTCGCGGTGGTCAATGATGAACTGCCGCCCCTTTTCCACCATCAGGTCGGGAAAGAAGCGCCCGGCGGCGTGTATCTCTTCTCCGTTTTCCCAGAGGTCGTGCCGGTTGGGTCCGTTCCAGTAGAAGAAATGGGAATAATTGTCTATACAGCCCCCCATGTGGCCGAAGGAATAGTCGAAGCCCTGCCCATTGGGCATGGTTTCGGGGGTGTAGCCCAGGTGCCACTTGCCGACGTGGCCCGTAGCGTAGCCGGCCGATTGCAGCATCTCAGCAATGGTGACCTGTTCGGCCGGCATACCGCCTTGTCCTTCCTGGGAAGAGGCATTGCCCGGCAACCCGGCGGCATGAGGGTTCTTTCCCGTCAGCAGGGAAGCCCGTGAGGGCGAGCAGACGGCCGCGCCCACGTAAAACTGCGTAAAGCGAATGCCTTCCGCCGCCAGGCGATCGAGGTGCGGGGTGTACAGGTCCTCGGCGCCGTAGCTGTTCAGGTCCAGCGTACCCTGGTCATCGGTGAGAATGAGGATGACGTTGGGGCGGTAGGATTGGGCGGGAAGTATTGAAGTTGAAAAAATAAATAAGAAGATCGTCGGAATGATGAATTTCATGTCGTTTTGGATTTGCTTTTCGTTATTAGCTGTTCGCTGTTCGCAGCTTATCCTGCGATTAGCCAACCAGGCCAAAGCTTGCTTTGCTGTGAAAAGCGAATGGTGATATGGAACCGGATACATTTACGAAACCTCAGAGGTGTACTGATTACCCATAAGTTCATTTTGGGCTACTTCTCCAGTTCATCATTCTTCTGTTCTTCTGTTCTACGGTTCTGCAAGTCAAAATTTGACGAAAAAACCACTAAACAGTTCAGAACCGCAGAAGCTCAGCCCAGACCAAAGATATGGGTAATCGATATAACCTCGGAGATTTCGTAAACCCTACTCCTCCCGGATGATCGACGATATCCGCTTGGCACGCAGCGCCGGCGGCACACTGGCCAGCACGCCGATGCTGATGACGGTCAGGGCGACGATGACAAAGTCAATGAGGCGGATACTGACGGGGTAGGCATCCACCACAAAATTGCCTGGGATGCGGACGATGCCGAAGGTGATCTGCAGCCAGTAGGTGATCAGCGCCAGTAGGAAGCCGGCCACTACACCGCTCGCACAAAGCAGGAAGCCCTCATTGAGGAAGATATTCCGGATGCTGGAATCCAGTGCGCCCATCGATTTGAGAATGGCGATATCTTTCTTTTTTTCCAGCACCACCATCCATAAGGCGCCCACCATGTTGAAAGCGACGAGCAGCATCATGAGGCTGACGATGGCGTAGCTCAGCCATTTTTCCATCTGCATAAGGCGCATGAAGGTCTCCTCTTGCTGATAACGGTTCTTCACTTCGTATTCCGGCCCCATAATCGATTGGATCTGTTCGATGATGTTCCGTTGCTGCGCCTCGGAGGCCGGCGAGAGCTTGAATTCCAGGGCGCTGCTGCGATCCCGCGTCCCCAGCAGTTGCCGGGCAAACTCCAGCGAGGTGATCACGTACTGGTTGTTGAACTCCTGCTGGATGACAAAAGTGCCGGCCGGATATACCGTGCGCTTGCGAAATTGTTGTTCAAACATACCAACCTCCTGCCGCTTCGGCATGTAGACCCCGATGCCGGTAAATACATCTTCGACATTCACGCCCAGTTTGTTGCGCATGCCCAGGCCTAGCACTGCCATCTGCCGATCGCCCTGCAGCAATTCAAACTGTCCTTCCCGCACGGTAGAATCCATCCGGGTGACGAGTACCCAGTTCTCATCGACCCCCTTCAAGGTGCCGAAATCCTGATTGTCCTTATATTCAAAGAAAGCGACTTCTTCCAGCGTTTCGGAAACAATCGCTACGCCATCTACGTCACGCAGCTGCTGCAGGGTCGCGGAGTCAACTTCAAAAGTCTTGCCCTGCATCGGCGTGATTTTCACATCGGGATCGAAATTGCTGTACATGCTGGTGATCAGGTCCTCGAAGCCATTGAACACCGACAGGATGAGCACCAGAGCGGCAGTACCCAAGCATATGCCAAAGACCGCAATGCCGGTGATCAGGTTGATGGCATTGGTCGATTTCTTGGCAAACAGGTAGCGCCGCGCTATTCGAAGCGGTAGATTCATGGACAAGGAATTGATCGTAAGGGACAAAGGTAATATTTAGACCGGATTTGCAGGATGAAGAACAGGAGAGATTTTGAAAAGGCTGGGGACGGAGAAACTTGGGGATGGAGAGACGGGGAGGAAGACGAAACTGTCGTTTCTATACAATTTAGCACTACTTTGTCACTTTAACCTGTATTAAAGAACATTGAGCCGCGCCGCGGCTCTCGTCACCTTTTAATTCGAATTGCTACTGATTTGCGGCCCTCCCTGCGGCCTCAAAAGAGGCCGCAGGGAGACCGAATGTCGGTAGTATCTAAACCATTAAATCTTGAACAATCACTGCCCACTAGCCACTCTTCCTTCAATCTTCCTGGCCGGCAGCGGTTCCGTACTTGGCGGATGAGGCAAGGCAATTTGCACCTCTTCCTCTTCCGGTGCAGGCAGCATCGCCTCGTAGATGGCCGTCTGAATGCGCGGTCGCACCTCCATTTTATTGAGCTTGTAATTACGCATAGAAGGGAAGGTGCGGTTGGCGAGGAAGACGTAAATGATGTTATTTTCCGGGTCGGCCCAGGCGCAGGCGCCGGTAAAGCCCGTGTGGCCGAAGGTCTGCTTGGAGGCCAGCGGCGAGAAGTTGGGTGGGAAGCGGTTATCCAGCTGGAACATATCGAACCCGAGCGCCCGCCGCGTGCTGCGCGGGTGCCGGGACGTGAATTCGCGAATGGTGGACTCCTGCAGGTAGCGGCGATCGCCGTAGTAGCCGCCCTGTAGCAACATCTGCATGATGGTCGCCACCTCGCGGGCGCTGGCGAAGAGGCCGGCGTGTCCGCTGACCCCACCCAGCATGGCCGCGCCCATATCGTGGACGTAACCGTGTATGCGCTGCCGGCGGAAGTAACGATCGTCCTCGGTGGGCGGCACGCGGTCGAGCGGCAGCAACTGCCAGGGTCGGAAGGTAGCGGTGCGCAGTCCCAGTGGCCGGTAGAAATACTTGTCGACGTAGGCATCCAGTGAATAGCCACTCTGTCGTTTCACGATATCGGCGATCATGTAGAAGCCCAGATCACTGTACTTGTAGCCTCGGGTAGGGCGCAGCTTCGAGCGCCGGATCTGGGCGTAGATCGTATCCACGAAATCGCTACGCAGATACAGCTGCTCCGTTACCGGCACGGCGTATTCGCCGTTAGCCTGCCGTTGGTAAAAGGAAGAAGAAGGGCGCGGGTTGCGGCGGCTTCCGCTCAGCGTTTGTTTATAAAAGGGGATCCAGCCGATGAGGCCGGCGTGATGGGCCATCACGTCGCGCAGGATGAGGCCGGCCTTATTGCTACCGGACAACTCCGGCAGATATTGTCCGATAGGAGCATCCAGCTCGAGTTGGCCTTTTTCCACCAGGTGCATCACCGCCAGTGTTGAAGCCAGTATTTTGGTCAGGGAGGCCACATCGTAGGTGTCGTCCACCCGGACAGGTTGTTTCTTTTGATAAGTGTGGTATCCGAAAGCTTTTTCGTAGACGACCTGTCCGTCTTTGGCTACCAGCACTACGCAGCCGGGCGTCGCTTTCAATTCAATAGCACGTTGGGCCAGCTCCTCGATACGCCGAAGGGTATCGTTACTCAGATCGACCTCCTCCGGCATGGTAAAACCCAGGCGGAAGGTAGGTTGGGTAGTGATGCCGGCATTGAAAGAGCTGCGCAAGGAGGCGGTCACCGGCAGGCGGCCCCGTAAGGGAAACACGCCGAACAGCGATTGGGCAGCCAGGTCCTGCGTCATCGGATCTTCGTCATAAGCTTCCAGCACCCAGTCGACATCGTCAAAGTAGCGCAGGGCATAGGGCGAGCCAAAGACGGTGAGCACCACCTTGGTCCGCCGGCTGAGCTCGTAGATTAGGTCCCGGGTGCTTTCCGTAATGCCAAATTCACGGCTGGCATAGCTGCTCATATTGTGCAGACTGACCAGCACGGCATCATATTCGGCCAGCCGTTCGACCACGCGCCTTTGCTGGCTGGCGCTCAGCGATTTTCCGTTCTGCAGGTGCAGGAAGCGGGCGTAGGAATCGAGCCGATCCTGGAACGGCGTCTTCTTTTTGGCGCCGATGCTTAGCGAGGCAAGTTTAAGGGTATCGAGCTCGCCGAAAGGAATCAGCCCCTTCTCGTTGCGCACCAGCGTAAGGGCTTCTTTTATCAGTTGTCGTTTTAGGCTTTTAGCGGAAGCCGTATTCAAATCCGCCCGTACGTTTTCCACCGGCAGCGGCCGGTATTGCTGTAAGCCGAGCCGGTATTTGGATCTGAGTACTTTACGGACGCTCAGGTCCAGCTCCCGCTGATCCAACAGCCCTGCTTCCAGGTATTTTTGGATTTCGGCCATGGCCGCTTCCATATCTTCCGGCACCAGGAGAACATCGTTGCCGGCCAGCAGGGCTTCCGCCTCCACCTGCCCGGGTTCGAAGTGCTTGGTGACGCCTTTCATCTCCAGGCCGTCGGTAAAGACAAGGCCTTTAAAGCCCATCCTTGTTTTGAGCAGGTTATCGATGCTGTTCGCCGAGAGGCTGGTCGGCCGGTTAGGGCGGGCATCGAGGGTAGGCACGCTGAGGTGGGCCATCATCATGCTGCCGATGCCATAATCGGCCAGCGCCCGGAAGGGATACAATTCGAGACTATCCAGGCGGGCCTGATCGAAAGGGATCACCGGCAGGTCGAGATGCGAATCCACATCGGTGTCGCCGTGGCCGGGAAAGTGTTTGGCGCAAGCCATCACGCCGTGATCCTGCATCCCCTTCATGTACATGTAGCTCTTGACGGTGACATTGTAGCGATCTTCACCGAAAGAGCGCGTATTGATGACGGGGTTCTCCGGATTGTTGTTGATATCCGCCACCGGAGCGAAGTTGACAGTAATGCCCGTCCGGCGCAGCTGCCGGGCGATCTCTTCGCCCATCTCGTAGATCAGCCGGTTGTTCTGTATGGCGCCCAGCATAAGTTGCCTGGGAAAGCTGATCGTGCTCTGCGGCATACGCATGCCCAATCCCCACTCGCCGTCGATGGCGACCATCAACGGCAAGTTGGCCAGTTCCTGATAGCGATTGACCAGCTCCACCTGCTTCTCCGGCGTGCCCTGGAAAAAGCACAGCCCGCCGACGTGGTATTCTTCAATCAGGGATTCCACCGCCCGGATATGATCATCCCCCAAATCGGAATGCGCCCGGATCATAAACAACTGCCCGAGCCGCTCCTGCGGGCTCATAGCGTTGAATACGGAATCTACCCAACGGCCTTCCAGGGAATCCCGATCGCTGGTCAGGCGAAAATCATTTATTTCCTGCGCCGTTCCCTGGGCGGCCAACAGAAGAACGGTGAAAAAAGTCGCTTTGAAAATCAGTTTCGTCATCGTCTTATTACGGTTATCCTTTTCTATCCTAAATTATACGAAAAAAATTGTCGTGGGATGCTATTTTCCCGTTTCCTATTTCCAAGTTTCACCACCTTTTTTGTAAAACCTTAATTTTTTATTTCAAAAGCGTCGAGATGACACCTCCTTCCTCCGGTTGAAGATGTCACCTGAACTTTATCCTGATTACTTATACTATTGATCCTTTGCTCTTTCCGCCCGTCCATTCCGCTATGCGGCCTGGTCGGGTAAACCCTGTGGGATTCGCGAAGTGACTATTCCACGGGGTAAACTTTCCGCTTTCCGATCCCGCCGAAGGCTTTGCCTTGTCGGAAGCCTGACCGCAAGCCTCAGGGCTTCCGCTTTCCCACTTCCGCCTTCCTATCCCCTGTTTCCCCCCATTCTTTCCACCACCTCCGGATCTTTCTCTATCGCCCGCCGGTGATACTCAGCACCCATTTCCGGCTGTCCGGCGTTATAGTAAGCGCTGCCCAGATTGTAGAGAGCGTCGGCGCTGTCAGGCGCCAGCTCCACAGCTTCGGAGAAGTAGCGGATAGCCGCATCCGTATTGCCGGCGATGCCGTTGGCCACGCCTAGCAGGCGAAGGGTCTCGTAGTCATTGGAGCGTAATTCGTAGGCCTTGTTCAGGTATTGCAATGCCTTGCTGATGTTACCCTGCTGCTCGCCGTAGTAGCGTCCGGCGTCGCGGTAGGCGATAGCCAGATTAGTGCTGGCTTCGGTATAATCGGGATCCAGCCGTAGCGCTTGCTGATAGTATTGTATCGCCTGATCCCACTGTTCGAGGTAGTAATAGGCATTTCCAAGCAGCAGGTGGGCATTCTTGTAATTGGGATGAATCCGTGTGGCCCTTTGCAGGTGCTGTACAGCCTCCCGCAGCATGGCATCCTTCCTGTTCTCGTTCCCGGCTTTTATCGCCTGACTGATGAGCTCCCCACCGACGGCGTTCTGCAGCTTGGCGCTGTTTTCCGACACCGCTGCGTCGTTGGTAAATAAGGCGTAATTACTCTCCCAGGCTGGATTGCGCACCACGGTGCGAATGCTGTATAAGGCCAGCAGCATAAGGCCCAATCCAAAGGCAGGGAAGAGTTGCCGGAAGGTCGTGATTCGATGGGTTGGCGCGAGTTTCCGGGCCACGCGGTAGAGCAGTACACCGATGATCACGCAATAAGCGACCGATGGCATGTAAACGAAGCGCTCCGACATATGGGTACCTACGGGAAACAGTAAATTGGAAACGATAGACAAGGTGGCCAGGTAATACAAAATGCCGAAACTAAGCGGATCTCTTCTCCTGAACTCCCACAGCGCGTAGCCCAGCAGGAGCAGGTACAGCAGCGCACTGGCCCACACCTGCCAGTCGGACCAGCTCATAACATCCACCTGCCGCGGGTAGTAATCGTGGGTCATCGACAGCGGGGCGACTAACAGCTGAACGTACTTGCCCAGCGTGTAGGTAATTGTCGCTGTCCGCTCCCCCGCTGTAAAAGGCACATAGCGATTATCTTCCACCTTGATGAACGGATTATTCATCATTTCAGCCGGCGGTTCCGACAAGCCCCAGCCCAGAATACTTCCACGAATAATGAGGAAGAAAATGGCAACCACAAAAAAGGGTAAGGACTGCCGGGCAATTGTTCCCCGTTTGGCCGGTGTGAAAAAATAGTACGCCAGCGGGACGACAGCAAGGAAGGTAATCGCGTTTTCTTTGGAAAACAGAGCCAGCAGAAAAACGGCAGCGGCCAGCAGGCTCCAGTATTGCCTTTTTCGGTAAAAGGCCTTCAGGGAAAGGGACAGCGCCCCCAGGCTGCCGAGCAGCGCCAGGATCTCATCGCGTCCCTTGATGTTGGCCACCACCTCGGTGTGCAGGGGATGCGCAGCAAACAGCAGGGCGCCGCTCAGTGCGATAAAATACACATAGGATTCACTCTTTTTATTTTGAAAAAACTGCAGGAGAAGCCAGTACAGTACCACGGAGGTAAGGCCGTATAGCAACGCATTGATCAGGTGGCTGACGAATGGATTCAGACCAAACAGTTCCACCTCTATGGCGAACAACACCAGGGATAAAGGCCGGTAGCGACCACCGGCGACCAGATTGGCCTTGCCTTCCTCCTTAAAGAAACCATAAAACGTATCGTATTGTAAAATCCCCGGAATACCGCTAACCCCTTCGGAAGTGAACATATTTTCCGTGATGACGATGGCATCATCCTGTACATACCCGTGTGTCAGCGTATTGGCATACAGCAGCACCGAGAATATGAAAATCACCCAGGCATGCAGCCGCCGGTTGGTAAACCAGGGCGGCGACTGAAAAGACATTGGCACTTTAGTTTTTGCCGGCTGCGTCTTCTTTCCCTCTTGTCGCCTTTTCCGTTTTGCCATAATTAAAAATGATAAAAATGTTCTTTATTACTACAAAGTACTGTAATGGAGCGAAACCTCATTTTTCCGGAGAACCGTTTTTTTATACTATAATCTCAATGTGCCTCACTGCCGGCCCCGGGACTCCGGGGAGTCCCAGGGACTCTCTCGGAGCCGACAGGCGGGTCTGTCCCTGTGTAATTCCTGTTTTCAAAGAAAATCCAACGGTGAATCGCGTGAAAATATTGATTTTAAGTGCCCGGACATAATTATTTTATGGAATTCCAGGAGACTATTTTGGGGCTAGCCGAGGCGCCCATTCAAGAGTGGGGTGAAGGGGCCCTGGAAAACTTAAATTAATTGTGTTTATCCCTTTCGGGAAAATAAGCTTGGGGCAAATTAAAAATATAGGACAACCAAACGACGCCCTTGCCGTTAGGCATTCTATTGCTAATTAGATTTTGCTAATTTTGCAGCCCCTTCTTGCCAAATGACTACACTCTGTTTTTTAGCACATTGTTAGCCAACAAAATTTGAAGGTATGAAAAAACACTCACTAACGCTTTCGGCGATCCTGTTGATCATGGGATTCGCCACGGGGCAGGACAACCCTTTGCCGCCTGTCACCAAAACCTACGCTCTGACAAACGTCAATATCATTCCCCAGCCGGGCGAAATGGTCGAACGCGGAACGGTCGTCGTTAAAGACGGGCTCATCCAGGCCGTAGGTCAGGACGTTTCTATTCCTTACGACGCCAAGGTGATCGATGCCGACTCGATGTATCTCTACGCCGGCTTTATTGATGGGCTCTCTCATACCGGTATTAAAAAGGAAGAGAACAATGAAAACGAAAACGGCGGCCGACGCCGCGGCCGCCCCGATGTGGACGACCCCGGCAATCCGCCCAACGAGCTGGCCGGCATACAGCCGCAGCGCATGAGCAGCGATATGCTCAACGCCAAGGAGCGCAGCATCACGCAGATGCGCGAACTGGGCTTCACCACCGCCCATATCGTACCGGAAGACGGTATGTTGCCGGGCTACGGCGCCATCATCCTGCTGGCCGGCGACAATGCCGGACAAATGGTGCTTCGCGAAAAAGCGGCTATGTACGCCCAGCTCGACGGCGCCCGCGGCGTCTATCCGGCCACTGTCATCGCCGTCATGTCCAAGTTCCGCGAACTGTACAAGCAGGCCGAACAGGCTTCGGGCTACGAAGCCCGCTATACCGAAGGCCCCGGCGGCATGGAACGCCCCGAATACGATCCGGTACTCAAGGCCTTCTATCCGGTGCTGAACGGCAGCCTGCCCATATTCTTTCGCGCCGAAGATGTCAAAACCGCCTACCGGGTCTTCGCCCTGCAGAAAGAACTGGGCTTCCCCCTGGTGCTGGGCGGACTGAAAGAAGGCTGGCACCTCCTAGATCAAATTAAGAATAGCAAAACCCCCGTTTTCCTGGCGCTGGAACTGCCGGATCCCCCTAAAGAGGAAAAGAAAAAAGAAGGAGGAGAAAGCGAAGAGGTGGAGATGAGCGAAGAGATGAAAAAACTCGAAGCCCGCCGTGCCGAAACGATGGAAAAACTGGAGTCGCAGGCCGCTACCTACAGCGAAAACGGCATCGTTTTCGGCTTTGCTTCCCTCGATGCCAAATCGAAGGATATTCGCGCCAACCTGCGGCGCATGATCGAGGCCGGGCTGAGCGAAGAAGCCGCCCTGGCCGCTTTGACGACAACCCCGGCCGATATGCTGGGCCTCAGTGGTAGCATGGGTACGGTGGAACCCGGTAAAATCGCCAACCTGGTGGTTACCGATAAACCCTACTTCGAAGAAAAGTCGAACGTCCGCTATGTCCTCGTCGACGGCCGGCTCTTCGAATATGAAAAAGGCGCCGCTAAAAAGGCCGCCGATCCCAAAGCAGTCGCCAGCGTGGCCGGCACCTGGAACTATAAGATCGACATTCCGGGACAGACCATGGGCGGCACGCTCACCCTGATCGATAACCAAGGCGTACTCGAAGGCCGGATTTCCACTCCGCAAACCCAGCAGGAGACGGAAATTCTGGATCCGGTGATCGATGGTACCCGGGTCCGATTCGTCACCCGTTACGACGGCGGCGGCAACATGATGCGCGTGGAATGGACACTGGATGTGGAGGGCGATACCTTCGAAGGCAAAGTCTCCGTAGCCGAATTCGGCAACTTCGACGTGGAAGGAGATCGGGTGGCGCCGCCAAACCGGAACTAAGTGGGAAGTGGGAATGCCGAATGCGCTTGTCATCGCCGGCGTCGGGTTAACGAACTCGAACTATCCCGAACGGCTTTGCCATCGAACTATCTCGAACCGAAAAAAAAGCATTAAGACGAAAACATCATCATAAACTTCATTGCTATGCAAAAAATACTCACCACCATACTGGCGGTCCTGCTGATGGCAGCAGTACTGCAGGCACAGGAGCCGAAGGGCGATGTGCTCATCAAAAACGGAACGGTGCTGACCGTCACCAACGGCACCCTGGAAAATACCGATGTGCTGATCCGCGACGGAAAGATCGCCCGCATCGGTAAAAACCTTAATACGCCCAACGGGGTGGAGGAAATCGACGCCACCGGCATGCACGTCATGCCCGGCATCATCGACGCCCACTCGCACATCGGGATCGACGCGGTGAACGAAGCCACCAATCCGGTAACCGCAGAAGTGGCGGTTGGCGATGCGCTCGACCCACTCGACATTTCGATCTACCGCGCCCTGGCCGGCGGCGTTACTGCCTCTCACGCCATGCACGGCTCCGCCAACGCTATCGGCGGGCAGTGCGAGACCATCAAGCACCGCTACGGCACCTACAACCCGGAAGAGCTGCGCATGGAAGGTGCTCCGCGCACCATTAAGTTTGCGCTAGGCGAAAATCCGATGCGCGTACACGGCGAGGGCCGCGGCATCGTCCCCCGCACCCGCATGGGCGTCGAGCAGGTCTTCCGCCGCGCCTTCCAGGAAGGCAAAGATTACATGGAGGCCTGGGAAAAATACGAGACGCAGAAGGGCGACAACCCGAAAATGCGCGCGCCCCGCTACGACCGCCGCATGGAAACGCTGGCCGACATCCTGCGCGGCGACATCATCATCCATTGCCACAGCTACCGCGCCGATGAGATCCTGATGCTGATGAACGTGCTCGAGGATTTCGGCGTCGATAAGATCGTATTTCAGCACGTCAACGAAGGCTTTAAGGTAGCCCCCGAGCTGGCCGCCTTCGGCGCCGGCGCCTCGGTCTTCGCCGACTGGTGGGCCTACAAGTTCGAGGTGTACTACTCCACTGCTTACAACGCTGCCATCCTCTCGCGCAACGGCGTGGTCACCTCCATCAACTCCGACTCCGGCGAGCTGATCCGCCACCTCTACCACGAGGCCGGCAAAACGCAGCACTACGGCGACCTTAGCGACGAGGAAGCCCTGGCCCTCATTACCATCAACCCGGCTAAACAGCTGGGCATAGAGGACCGCACCGGTTCCATCGAGGAAGGCAAAGACGGCGATATCGCCATCTTCAAGGGGCACCCGCTCTCGATTTACGCCGTTCCGCAGATGACCCTCATCGACGGCGTCAAATATTTCGATATCAATGAGGATCCCAAGGATATGCGCCTGGATGTGGATCCGGAGGAAGCCGTACCGGCCTTCATCGAGTTCGACAAGCACGATCACGATCGCTGCATGTTCGGCGTACGCGAGCAACTGTTCGGGTTTTAGTTTAGAAGTTTAGCGCTTCGCCCTTCGGGCTCGCTGTTTAGGAGTTTAGAAGGTCTGAAACCGGGAATTTCGTTTTCAGATCTTCTAAACTCCTAAACCAGCCCCGTCCCGTGAAATTCGCGCTGCGCGAATTTCACGGGATCGCGGGCGACTAAACTCCTAAACTATCAAACCGGCATTTTATAACTGTTAATCACCATTCATCATGCAACATACATTCAAATTCATTTTTCTTTTCGCTCTCGCCGGGCTGTTCCACCTGAACACCTCGGCGCAAGAGGTGGCCAAGGCCGAACGAGGCGCCTACGCCCTGACCAACGCCACCTTGATCACCGTCACCAATGACACCATCGAAAACGGTTCTATCCTCATCCAGGACGGCGAGATTACCTCCATTGGTGCTGACATCGAAATTCCCGCCGGCGCCGAGCAGATCGATTGCAGCGACCACTATATCTATCCCGGCATGATCGACGGCGGCACCCGCCTCGGCCTGTCGGAAGTGGGCTCCGTTTCGCTGACCCAGGATTACAATGAGATCGGCGAAATCACCCCACACATGCAGGCGCTCACGGCGGTCAACCCCAACGGCGTGGCCATTCCCGTCACGCGGGTTAATGGAGTAACCACCGTGATCTCCGCGCCCGCCGGCGGCCTGTTTCCGGGCACGGCCTCTCTCATCAACCTGCTGGGCTACACGCCCGAGCAGATGTATGCCGGCTTCAAAGGGGTGATGCTCAACTTCCCCAGCACCGGCCGCAGTGGCTGGTGGGACCGCCGCAGCGAAGAAGAGCGGAAGAAGGAAGAAAAAAAAGCCAAGAAACGGCTTAATGATATCTGGGACGACCTGCTCCTTTACCACCGCATCGACTCGGCCGCCCAGGCCAACGGCGAAAGCGCCGAGTACAACCCCGAGATGCAGGCCCTGCTGCCCGTGATTCGCGGCGAGGGCGCCCTGCTGCTGGAAGTGGATAAGGAGTCGGATATTAAAAACGCGATCGCCTGGGTAAAAGAATACGGCATCGAGAAGGTCATCTTCACCGGCGTCGCCGAAGGCTGGCGCGTAGCAGATGAGCTCGCAGAGGCGGCCATCCCCGTCATCACCGGGCCGGTGCTCAGCACGCCCACGCGTTCTTCCGACCCCTACGATGCACCCTACGCCAACGCCGGCAAGATGCAACAAGCGGGCGTAAAGGTAGCTATCCGCACCAACGAGGCGGAGAACGTCCGCAACCTCCCCTACAACGCGGGCTTCGCCGCCACCTACGGCATGGGCAAAGAGGAAGCCCTGCGGGCGGTGACTATCGTGCCAGCGGAAATTTTTGGTGTAGCCGACAAGCTCGGCTCGCTGGAGCAGGGCAAAAGCGCCACCCTCTTCGTCGCCACCGGCGATCCCTTCGAAACGAAATCTAAAATCACGCACGTCTTCATCGAGGGCTGGAAAGTGCCGATCGACAGCCGGCATATTCGCCTGTATAACGAGTTTCTGGAGCGGGAGCCGGGGCTGAAGAAATAGGTTCTGGGTTCTAGGGTTCTAGTGCTCCGGCACTAGTGGATGCCGCCAGAAGTTCTTAGACAGAAATTTCACTGTACGTAAAAGCCGCGTAGCGGCGGCATAAGGGTGTAAGAACTATGCCGCCGCTACGCGGCTCATTCGTCTTTTCCTTTAACCATAACCTATGGCTAACGCCATAGGCTATAGTCTATCGCCGCTATGCGGCTGCTTTCACTTCGCTTTTTTTTCTGGAGTGGAATGTCATCGAAAATCTCAGCTGGATTTTTGGACTATAAACTTCTGGCGTCATCCACTAGGTTGCGGCGACCGCTGAACCTTGAACCCTAGAACCTAAAACAGGCCGACCCGTTGAACGACCCCCTTAGCCCGGATTATTCTTCAATTTCCCCTTCCCAAATACTTTTCTTTCATTTAACCTTTAAAGTAGTATCTTCAACTAAGAACTTATCCTGATGTCAGATCAACCACAACAAGCTTCGTCCGATCGCAGGTTAGCAGCTATCGTTTTTACCGATATTGTCGGCTATACTTCATTGATGCAGAAAGATGAAAGCGAAGCTTTACGCACCATTGAAAGACATCGGTCCATCCTGGAAAAATATACCCGGGAATACAAGGGACGCGTGCTGCAATACTACGGGGATGGGAGCCTGAGCATCTTTCCTTCCGCTTTGGAGGCGGTGGAATGCGCACTTGACATTCAAAAAGAGCTGACTCAGGACCCCAAGGTTCCTTTACGCATAGGCATTCACCTGGGCGATATAAAGTTACAGGGGGAATCCGTATTCGGCGACGGTGTGAATATGGCTTCCAGAATAGAATCTTTGGGGGTTGCCGGATCGATCCTGATAACCGATACGATCTATTATCTCGTCAGGAATCATTCGGAAGTAAAAACGATCCCACTGGGCAATTTCCGGCTTAAAAACGTGGATTATCCCGTGCCGGTATACGCCCTGGCCAATGATTTTCTATCCGTACCAAAGTCAGCGGACATGCCGGGACGGGTAAAAGCCTCCCCGGGAAAATTTACATGGATTGCGGCCGTCACCGGTTTAATAATCCTGATCCTGGCGGTTTATGGTTTGTTCTTTCTTGAAGAAGGCCGGGACCGGGAGGAACGAAGTGATAAATCTATTGCCGTACTTCCTTTTGAAAACCGGAGTGACGATCCCCAGCAGGAATATTTCAGTGACGGCATTACCGATGACATTATCAGTCATCTCGTCAAAATATCTGAACTAAAAGTAAAATCAAGGACCAGTACCGAGCAGTATAAAAACCCCGGTAAAGCTATGCCGGTCATCGGCCGTGAACTGGGGGTTTCCTACATTCTTGAAGGGAGCGTGAGAAAAGCGGACAATCAGCTCCGGATCGTCGCCCAGCTCATCGATGCAAAAAATGATGTCCATGTATGGACAGAAACCTTTGACCGGGAGATTACGGAGATATTTCAGATCCAGAGTGAAATCGCCGTTGAAATTGCACAGGTGTTGGAAGCTAAGCTTTCTAATGAGGAAAGACGTTATATCTGGGGTGGACGGGAAGGGAGGAGACGACCAACAGATATTACCGCCTATGATTACGTGCTTAGAGCCCGTGACATCTGGCGGAACTGGAATGATGAAGAAGACCTGGAAAATGCCTTGCGATTGGTCGAACGGGCAATTAGGACAGATCCCTCCTATGCGCGTGCTTATGTATTGAAAGGGAATATCCTGCATTACGGAATGAGAGATTACGGCGTGCCTACCCAAATCTGGATCGATCAGGCGCTTCAAATGAGCGAGCTGGCGACCAATCTCGATTCCACCCTCGCGGAGGCCTACCTGCTCCGGGGTAATATATTGACCATTCAGGATGGAAAAGCGGAATTGGCACAAAATAACCTTGAAAAGGCGTTCGATCTGGAACCAGGGAATCCGGATATCCTGCAGAGACTGGGTTATCATTACCTTGAGCAGGGCAAATTTGAGAAAGGCGCCTTAATGATCATTAAATCGATTGAAAGAGGATTTTCCATTCAGGACCCGGAATATCATCTCAGATGGGGGGATATATACATCCGGATGATGAACGATTACGAAAAAGCAGAAGAGTTCTACCAGGAGGCCATCGATCTGGCCCCCGGATGGGGGTTGCCTCATCATCGCCTTGCTCAGCTGTATCGCTTCCAGGGACAATATGACAAGGCGGAAGAAATACTATCCCGTGCGCTGGAGATCGCCCCACTTGACCAGGAATCCATCGACCTGATGGCCTGGATAAATCTTTTAATGGGGGAGCTGCAAAGCGCCGCCAGGTATTGGTCCATGTATGAAGACCTTGAGCCTCAGTTTCCCGACACGTCTCAGTACATTCCTTTCAGACACCGTTTGGGATATGTTCGCTATTTACAAGGAGACACCTTGGCTGCCGTCAGGCTCATGAAAGAACAACGTAAACTGGATCTTGAACGTCAGCAAAAAATCCGGGGATACGGCACCTGGATGAACAGAGGGTTTTATTATGACCTTGCCGCCACGAACGCCTTCCTCGGCAACCGGGAAGAAGCGCTGATGTGGCTGGACAGCGCCTATCACCGAGGCTTCGTCAATTTGTGGTATTTGGAAAACGATCCCCTCCTGGAGAATATCCGGGAGGCTCCTGAATTCCGGCGCATCCAGAATGAGCTCGCAGACAGGCAGGAAAAACGGGCCGGCTCATTTAAAAAGGTAATAGAAGAAAGTAACCACTTATTTGAAGGGGAAGGTATTACGCTGCATTTACGGGAAACGGAGCGCGGATTTTCGAAAGTCGGAAGTTTTACCCTGTGGAATAGTCGCTCCGCGAATTCCACAGGGTTTACCCGTCCCGAACGGGTGCTGATTACCCATAAGTCGGCTTGGGGCTACTTCTACGGTTCATCTGTTCGTCTGTTCTTCTGTTTTTCGGTTCTGAATGTCTATAAAAAGGAAAACTGCTAAAAATAGGCCGGAACCGTAGAACAGAGGAACAGAAAAACCGCAAAACCGCAGAAGTTTACCCCCGATTAAAGATGTGGGTAATCGATACTCCCGAACGGAGTGAGGGCGGACGGAATTCGGAACAATACAACGGTTTCAGGTCGTACGTGACTTTGATAAGGCATAAGGATACCGACATTCGACAACGGCACGTCGTAGTAGCGGCGGTTATCATTCCACGGTAGTAATGCTGAGCAAATCCTTTAAAAGCAGGATGGCGCACAATATCGCGGATAGGATCATCGACGGTTAAACGGGAATAGCTACCCTCCTGATTTTTTTCTTTATGAAGGCTTTTGTCCCCATTTGCATCAGAATTATCCCTGTTCTTTTCCATACAGCCGGCAAAAAATAATATCAAGCATATTAACCCTCCACATCATGGCCTTTTTAATCACATCCAGTCTCGCTTTCCTGGGATCTTGCCTGCCGACCGGTTCACCGTAGCAATCCTACTGTTGGCCGAGCGTCCGCCCAGCTGTGGTTGGGTAAATCTCTACACCTTGCTGTTCCCTTTCACCAGATTAATTATGCCGTTGCTACGCGGCTTCTTCTCCCCCGTGCTATTGAGGGTTTCCACTAAAGAACTAGAGGTGAGTTAGAAGTAACTCCACAAGGATTTCCTTCATTCCCGGCAATGAAGCCACATAACAGTGAATCCATATTTCGAAGTTAAAGAGCGTAGAACGAGAGGGAGGCGTTTGCAGCTACGCAGAACGTTACAATCAGCAATTTTCAAATAATTTTTCCACTTAACTTAGATTATTAACGTTTGATACGATAACGGTAACTAACCCCAAGGAGAGATAGACGCTTATTTTTATAATTTTAAAAAATGAATAGGGCCAATATGGCCCTATTCCCTATCTTAACATTCCATGAGAAACACCAATCTGCAACTATTACTCGGAGTATGCCTGTTGCTGGCCGGCTGCAGCTCCACAAAACAAGTCGATATGGAACAGTTTCCTAACATCGTCATTGAAAACGAGCAGGTACAAATGACTCTGTACCCGCCCGACCCCGACGAGGGCCTATACCGCGCCACCCGCTTCGACTGGTCGGGGGTAATCGGGAGCGTGCGATACAAAGGGCACGAATACTTTGGCTACTGGAAAGACACGCATGATCCAACCTTCCACGAGGACCTCGCCGGTCCGGTAGAGGGATTTATCGAACCCGGGCTGGGCTATGAGGAGGCGGAGGCAGGCGATCCCTTTATTAGAATCGGCGTCGGCATCCTGAAGAAAGGCAACGAAAAATCCTACGACTGGATGGGAACCTACCCCATTCTGGACCACGGCAAATGGACAGTAGAACAGGGCGAAGACTGGATCAGCTTCCGCCACGAGATCAACAGCGACTTCGGATACGGATATGTGTACACCAAAACGGTCCGGCTGAAGGAAGACGGTTTCCTTATCGAGCACGCCCTGCAGAACACCGGCGAAAAGCCCATCGAAACCGATCAGTTCAACCACAACTTCTTTATGATCGACGGGGAACAAAGCGGGCCGGCTTTCCAGGTCAGCTTTCCATACAAAATCTCCACCGACAGCGACCTGAAAGGGCTGGTGGCCATTGAAGACAAAAGCATCAACTTCCTGAAAAAGGTAGAGGAGGGTGAAAACGTCTTTGTGGAGCTGCGCGGCTACGGCGACGCCGTGGAAGACCACGAGGTGACGGTCGTCAATCAAAAAACGGGCGCCGGCGTCACCTTCACGGTCGATAAGCCCGTGTACCGCATGGCCTTCTGGACCTGCAAGACGACGCTGTGTCCAGAGAACTTCATCTGGTTGTCGGTGAAGCCGGGAGAAGAGGAACGGTGGGTGTCGGAGTATACGTTGTTTGTAGAGTGATTAATTAATCCACCTGATCATAGAGAGTACAAATCGGTTGGATCCAGCTTCACTTTTAATCTTATCGAATTCGACAAGGTTAAAATTAGGGTTGTGCAGCTTTTCCCAGACGCCAAGAAATTCGATCGTGTCTTTATTTCTGAACCAGTTAACTATGAGGAACAGAATAACAGTAGAAGTGGGAGACAATCCAACTTCTACTCCAACACCAACTCCTCATCCTTCCGAAACGCCTTGTACCGCCCTTTGCCGAATTTCGTGCCGTTGAACTCGATGCTTCCGCGTAGTTCGGCTTGTTGCGCTTCCGGCAACTTGATGAAGTCCGCACATTTTTGGGAGCAGCAGTGGTCATATTTTTCGGCGCAGGCCGGGCACTGGATGAAGAGGATGTGGCAGGCGTCGTTGGCGCAGTTGATGTGGGTGTCGCAGGGTTCGCCGCACTGGTGGCAGCGGGCGATGATGTCCTCGCTGATGCGTTCGCCCATGCGTTCGTCGAAGACGAAGTTTTTCCCTACGAATTTATTGGGCAGGCCCTGCCGTTCGCACTGGCGGGTGTATTCGATGATGCCCCCGTCGATCATATGCACGCGCTCGAAGCCTTTATGCAGGTAGTAGGCGCTGGCCTTCTCACAGCGGATGCCGCCGGTGCAGTACATGATGATGGGCCTGTCTTTTTTGTCTTCCAGCATTTCCTCCACCAGGGGCAGGGCCTCGCGGAAGGTTTCCACATCCGGGCAGATAGCCCTTTCGAAGTGACCGACTTCGCTCTCGTAGTGGTTGCGCATGTCGACGACGAGCGTCTCGGGGTTTACCAGCAGTTCGTTGACCTCTTCCGCGCTGAGGTGTTTACCGCGGCGGGTGACGTCGAAGCTGCGGTCGTCCAGACCGTCGGCGACGATCTTGGAGCGCACCTTGATCTTGAGTTTGTAGAAGGATTTGCCGTCGTCATCCACGGCAATGTTGAGGCGGACGCCGTCGAGCCAGGGGATGCTGTACAGGTCCTTTTTGAAGGCTTCGAAATTGGCTTCCGGCACTGACAGCTGCCCGTTGATGCCTTCCTGCGCTACGTAGATGCGGCCGAAGACGCCGAGCTTGTTCCAGCGGCGGTACAGGTCGTTGCGGAAGGCCTTGGGATCTTCCAGTTGATGGTAGCGGTAAAGGGAAAGCGTCACGCGTGGCTCGTCGCTTTCTTGCATACGGCGCTTGAGCTCGTCGCCGTTGACGAGGTTGTATAGTCTCATGTTTGTCATTTTGGTACGGTTAATAAATAACGGCAAGTTGCAGACTTGCTGTACCAGGGAGATTTCCTCCGAGGCGCAAAGATACGGTTATTCTTTTGGATTGAAAACCATTCTGATTTTAACGAACTTCCCAATAATCCCGACGAAGAGTAAATTGCTCTCCTTACATTTGCGGTTCACAAAGACCTATGAACCGCATCCTCTACATCCAGTTGTCCACGCTCTTCTTCCTGCAGATGTTCATCTGGGGCAGCTGGTACGTCACCACGGGCACCTTTCTGCTGCAGACGGCCGGCTTCAGCGGCCGGGAAGTGGGATTGGTGTACACCACCACCGCACTGGCGGCTACCCTCTCCCCTTTTCTGCTGGGTATCCTGGCCGATCAACTCTTCTCTACGGAGCGCTTGCTGGCACTGTTGCACGGCTCAGGAGGGCTGCTCATGCTGGGGATATCTTTTATCGACGAGTTCGCCGTATTCTTTCCCGTGCTGGTGCTTTACGCGCTGCTGTATATGCCCACTTTTGCTCTGACCAGCGCGCTCTGCTTTCACAATCTCCGCGACGGCGCGCGCGAATTTCCCAAGGTTAGGGTATGGGGCACCATCGGCTGGATCATTGCGGGGCTGGCCATCAGTTTTTTCGATCTGGAGCCCACGCCGGTACCGATGCGCATTTCGGCAATCACCTCTTTTCTCACGGCCACCTATTGCCTGACGCTGCCGCATACCCCTCCGCAGCCCAAGATGGGCAAGCGTTCGCTGAAAGACTTTCTGGGGCCTGACGTACTGCGCCTGCTCAAACGCCCTTCCTTCGCCGTGCTGATCATCAGCCTGATCCTCATCAGTATTCCATCCGGCTTTTACTACACCTTCACCAACTCCTTCCTCACCGAAATCGGGGTGGAGAACCCGGCGGGCAAGATGACGGTCGGCCAGATGTCGGAAGTTGTCCTCATGCTGTTCATGCCTTTCTTTTTCTCCCGGCTGGGCTTCAAGTGGGTGATCGCCGTCGGCCTCTTTGCCTGGGGCGCCCGCTACGCGCTCTTCGCCTGGGGCGACGCCGGCCCGCTGGTGTGGATGCTCTGGCTGGGCATCCTGCTGCACGGCGTGGCTTTCAACTTCACCGCGCTGACCGGCCAGATCTACATCGACCAGATCGTACCGAAGCATGTTCGCAGTACCGCGCAGGGCTTTATGAGTATGGCCACGCTGGGTTTCGGCGCCCTGCTCGGCGCCTATATCGCCGGCGAGGTGGTGGAGCACTTTACGGTCGCCCAGCAGCAACACCTGTGGCGCTCCATCTGGATGGTGCCGGCGACGATCGGACTGGTGGTGACGGTGGGATTCATTCTCTTTTTCAAGGAAAAAACGGAGGACTAGTGCCTCGGGCATTAGTAGAGGTTGCCGAACCTTCGGCCGGCGGGCCTGTGGGGCCCCTGAAGCGACCGCTTCAGGGTTGTGGGGGCTCGGCTATCGCCTCGCTGAGGCTGCACGCTCCGCAAAGCCCAACTTCCAACTGTACACTCCCGCCAACCCCATACGACCATAAGCCCCCCTCCTTCCAATTCCGGAAGGAGACCGGGAAACAACCCGGGACTTCTACTTTTTCCGAAAAGCCGATCCAACGCAAAATATTTAGATTTTAACTACCTTTCTAAATCGATTGAACGGCTATGCTCAGCCTGGCAGCTGTGAAAATCATGGTTTACCAAGCCTCAGATGATGACCCCAGCAAAACTAAAGCACAAAAACAAAGACAGGGTTACCACCACTCTCCCGCCTGGCGGCGTCAAGCTATCGTATTATCCATGGATATTTGCAGCGCTGTTCAGCCTCCTGTTCTTGCCCTGCCTACCCCCCCGTTTAGCGGCTCAAACCCTGACCGAAGGGTTTAAAAAAATTCCCATAGACGTCAATGGCATTCCATTTAATCAGTTTGTAGCGATCGTACAGGACAGAGAAGGTTTTCTCTGGTTGAGTACGGGAGAAGAGTTGCTGAAATACGATGGTTATGAAGCAAAAGTGTACCGGAATAATCCGAAAGACTCTACCTCACTTGGTCACCCATATGTGAGAAAGCTGTATGTAGATACGCAAGGCGAACTGTGGGCCGGGCATAAAAAAGGATTGAGCCGGTATAAAGGTAATTGAGACCAAACGGGTGATACTTGTAAAATAGCAGGCTATGGTAATCCCTATCTCCGAAAAAATGCCGGAGCGAGTCAGATAGACGGTATAAGTTGACTGGATTCTAAGGAATTGGCTGATAATAACTTCCCGTTTTTGGGGAGGGTATTTTTTTCGTTGCCAAGGCGCAGCGAAGGAGCATAGCCGGGGTTCTGTGACTGAGCTGCAACGCCGGCAGCGGGAAAAAAACACCGCCAAAATAGGGAAGTTATTTTCGGCCAGTTCCTAAGGACGATATAGTCTCCAAGTCAAAGATCCAGCAGGCTGGCCTCCAGCAGCGCCTGCACATAGGCGATACGGCCGTTGATCTCCTGTTCGCGGGCGCCGACCAGGGACTGCAGCGCCTCGAGCACCGGCCGGAATCCCGCCACCTCATTGCGGTAGTTGGTGCGGGCGAGACGCAGGTTTTCGGCAGCGCTCTCTGTCAGCTGCCGGGCCAGGCGTAGCTGCGCCCGGGCCTGCTCCATTTGCAGCGCCACACGGATCGCTTTATTTTGCTGCTCATTGCGGTAGGCATCGGCTTCGTTGCGCAGCTGTTCCATCTTCAGGTTTTCCAGCTGTTCCCCATAGCGCTTATCATTGCCCTGGTAAATCGGGACACTCATGGTCAGGCCGATGTAGCTCTGGCCGTACCAGCGGTCGAATTTGTACAGATCCGGCGCGTCGGAGAAGAAGTTGGCGCCCAGGAAGCCCTCCGCATTGACGCTGGGCAGGCGGGAGCGCTGCAGGCGGTCGAGGGCGATACGAGAGGCCTCGAGTTGCAGGTTGATTTGTTGCACCTGATAATTGTCGCTTGCGTCCAGGAAAACGGTTTCTTCCAGAGACAGTTCCAGGCTGTCAGTGAGCGATAGCGTTTGTCCGGCCGGGAAATTCATTTCCAGTTTGAGGTCTGCCTGACTTGCCAGCCAGCTGAGGCTGTCGACGCGCAATTTGCTTTGCTGTTGCCAGTATTGTTCGTTCAGTTGGTTCAGCAGGCGAGGGCTTTCCAGTTCCTCTTGCACCTGCACGCGTATATCGCGCCGAAGGGTATCTATGGCAGCCAGGAGACGCCGGCTGTTTTGCAAGATGTCTCGGTTGAGCAGCACCTGGTAGTAAGCGGCCCGCACCTGCCAGGCCGTGCGCTGTTCCTGGTAGTTCCGCTCCAGTTCCGCTTGCCTTCCGCCGAGTGAGCGGCGCTCACGCTCGGGGCGGTAGACCGGGTCGAAGACCTTTTGCTGCACCAGCACCCCCACCGAGCTGGTAAAGTCGGTGCCGAACTCCACTTCCGCCACCTCGCGCATTCCGGTAGCGGGATTGACCCCCAGCACGTTGGTTTGCAGGATAGGATTGTAGCGCAGATCGGCGGAAGCCGATGCCTGTGGCAGCCAGTTGCGTTGCAGGCGTTCCACTTCAGTGGCTGATATTTCCTCTTCCAGGCGGCTGTTTTGTACCTGCAGGTCGTGCTGTTGAGCGTACTGTACTGCTTCTTCCAGGGAAAAGGACTGTTGCCCGAAGGAAACCTGGGTGAATGAAAATAATAGAAGAACGTAGCGAAAGCGGTTCATGGTCATGCGTTTTGTCAACGAAATACGGAAGCCGGTTCTACTTTACGGATACGCAATATGGCCAGCGAGGCGCCGCCGCCGGCAAGTACGAGGGTAGCGATTAACAAGGCCGTCCATAATTCCCAGCCGTAATCAAACAATACTCCGGCGCCGGCGATGCCTTGCCGAAAGCCAATCAGTCCCAGGACGGCGACGCCGAAACCCACCGTGGCGATGATGATGGCCTGCGCCAAAATGATGCGCGTTACGTAGCCGTTGGAAGCGCCGATAGCTTTCATAGTCGCATAATCATTAAGCCGTTCGATGGCCGCCGAGTAGAGCGTCAGCCCGATAATGACCATGCCGGAGAGAATGGCAAAAATGATCAGCGTCATGGTCGAAGTGCCGATGCCACTGTTGCTGAGGTTTTCCTGCCGCGTCTGATCGGAGAAGGCTTCGCGGGTCCAGGCGCGGATGCCGTAGAAGCTGCGGTTAATCGTCTCCACTACTTGCTCTGCATCGTGGCCGTCGGCTACGGTGAGGAGGATAGCCGAGGCTTTATTGCGGGGAACATCGCCCAGCCGGCGGGCGCGGCTGAGGGTAGTCACCATGAGCGTAGCGCCGAAGCCGCGGGCGCCGCGGGTGACGGCACGGACGTAGGCGCGTTCGCCGTTGATCTCCAGCGGCTCGCCGGGCAGCAGGGTATCGATGCTGTTGAGGTCGAACATATCGGCAGACACGCCGCCGTAGTCCAGTAAATCGTATTTGTCGCCCCGGATCACTTTCCAGGGTTCTATGAGAAACTCCGGCACTTCGGCGCCCACCAGTTGTACAGGCAACTGCTCACCGTTTTTCAATTTGGCGCTGGCGCCGGCCAGCAGCAGGGGCGCCGTCAGCGCTACCCCGGGAATAGAACGCAGTTCGCGGGCGTAGCGCATATCGAGCGTACCCAGCCGGTTGGCGTCGCGGGCCTTGTCGTTGGTCACCCAGATATCGGCCTTGGAGTTATCGACCAGGGCCGTCATCAGTCCGGTGAGGAAAAGGAAGACACCGGCCTGCTGCCCCATCAGGAAAATGGCGACGACGACACCCAGCGTTGCCCCAAAAGTTTTAGGTTTATCGTAATTCATGAATTGTAATGCCAGGCGGAACATCGGTCAGCGGTTTTCTGATATTTGAATAATGGCTTCTACTTTCATTCCAAGCAAGAGCTCCTCTCCGTCTTTCAGCCGGATCTTGATGCGGCGCACCTGCAGGTCTTCGAACTGGGTGTTATCCTCGGAAAGGATGGATTTATCACTGAGGTTGGGAGCGGTGAAGACGACCTCGCCATGTGCCAGCGTATCGGAAAAGCCCTCGCGTTTGATGATGGCCTTTTGCCCCACCGCCATATTGCCGGCAAAATATTCATCCACTTCGGCTTCCACCAGCCGGGGGCCGGCAGGTGCGAAGGTGCCGACCACCTGGAAAGCCTGCACCCCGGCGCCGGTGCGCACTTCCCAGCGAATCACGCTACCGGCTCCGGGAGTATAGAGCTGCTTCTGCCGGCGGCGCAGCCGTACCTCGTCGAGCCGGATGCGCAGCTGTTGTTCCTGCAGAGCCAGGCGCTGTACCTGTCGTTGCTGCTGATCAATCTGATGACGGCTGTTCAGCAGTTCGAGTTCCGTTTGATCGAGTTGGCTGGCGGGCAGGGCATCGGCTTCCACCGAGCGTTGAAGCCGCTGATAGGTTTGCTGCTGCTGGCCGAGCACTTTTTCGTAGTAAGCGACCTGAGCGCGTGCCTCCTGCTGTTCCAGCCTGTTGAGATGCAGTTGCGTCTCCAGGTTCTGCAGTTCATTTTCTTCCAGATCGGTATCCAGGGTGATCAATAATTCCTCATCAGCCGCCGACTCTCCTTCTTTCACCAGGATTTGCGCCACCTGGCCGCCTGTTTCAAAATTGAGCTCCAGCATCTCTTCTTCGGGGATGACCTTACCGAGCGCCGTCACTTCCGCCGGGTTCCGGATGCGCTGTATCGCTTGGCTATATTCCGCCCTGGCCTGTTCCTCATTTGAGGGTTTTTCGCCGTTACTACAGGAGAACAGCGACCCGGTAAACAAGAAAAGTAACGTTGAAGCCTGTTTGATATTCATGATATAGTTTTTCGAAGTGCGCTCAATCATTCTTCGCCAGCCGTAGGCCGCAAGGGCGAAGGTGGGTGATCCTCCAATCCCGATCAGATCGCGTAGCGAGATGGTCGGGTAAACCTTCAATCCTTTCCGTCCCCCTTCAACACCCGTCCGTCCTCCATCCGGATAATCCGGTCGGCGTACTCCCGCAGGCGCGGATCATGCGTTACTACGACCACGGCTTTGCCCTCGCGGCTCAGTTCTCTCAGCTCGCTCATAATGCGGTGGATGGCATCGGCGTCGAGCGAAGCCGTCGGTTCATCACATAGGAGGATACCGGGCTGGGTGACCAGCGCCCGGGCGATGGCGACGCGTTGCTTCTGACCGCCCGACAATTCGTGCGGGCGGTTGCCGCGCCGGTCCGCCAATCCCAGTTTTTCCAATTGTTGCAGGGCTTCCCGGCGGGCCGCCCGGCCGCTCTTTCCCAGCAGGCGCATGGGAAAGGCCACATTATCGAGGGCCGAGAAAGGAGCAATGAGATTGAAGTTTTGGAAAACAAATCCGATGTTGTGCAGGCGCAGGTGGGAAAGCTGCTGGTCGCTGAGTTCGCTGGTGAGGGTTTCGCGGACGTATACCTTTCCCTCCGAAGGATAAATGACACATCCGATGAGAGATAATAAGGTGGTTTTTCCTGACCCTGACGGGCCCTCCAGTAAAACCAGTTCTTCACTGCGCACCTCCATGGTGGTGGTATCAAGCGCCGTAATGGTCGTATCTCCGGTGCGGTATATTTTTTTCGCCCCTTCGAGGCTGGCGACGACTTCAGGCATGAGGATGAAATTTAATTAATAGCCGGTCTGTTCATTTATGAACAACTCTTATTTCATCCCGATGTTTGTTTGGCTGTTCCACTTAAAAACCGGTCATTTCACCACTATGCTGCCCGACCACTGGTTCTCCACTCCGCGCAGGTGATAAAAGTAAATCCCCGGAGCGAGCCTTTCCAGGTTTATGTCTTCCTCCTGGTACTCATTATTGATTCTCAATTTCCGAACCATCAGCCGGCGTCCGGCGGCGTCGTAAAGCTCAAGTTGAAAGTTTCCGTTTAAACCTTCAACCCGCAGCCAGGCAGACTCATCGGCAGGATTGGGGAAGAGGCTTAGCCGCACCTCTCCGGCGGCAGGATCGATATTTGTCAGCTCCGTAGCGCGCTCCACCGCGGCCAGGGCATCGATGCGGCCGTAGCCATAGGTATTATTGGGCACAATACCAGCGGCCACATTTCCGCAGGTCACTGTATCGGCCACCGGCACCGCGGTTTCTTGAATGATCTGTTTGATGAGGGCGACCCGGCCGGCCAGCTCGGGATTGGCGGAGATCATCAGGGCGACGACGCCGGCGACGTGGGGGCCGGCCATGGAGGTTCCGTTGAAGGAAGCGTAGGCGCTGTCGGGCAGCGCGGAACGCACGCTGACGCCCGGAGCCGTAATATTGGGTTTCATGCGGAAGCTACTGTCTACCACCACCGGGCCGCGGCTGGAGAAAGTAGCGATGGAGTCGTTGGGCTTGATTGCACCCACGGTGAAGGTTTCGCCGAAGATGGCCGCCGGATCATCGACGGTGCTGCATTTGAAGCCGCTATTACCTGCTGAAGCGACTACTACGATACCTGCGGCTTCCAGGTTTTCCACTACCCTTTCCATCGTGCCGAAATTACCAGGATTACAGCCTTCGAATGGTGGGCAACCCCAGGAATTGTTGACGACGTGTGGCGCACGGGCAGGATCGGGATTGTTGCCGTCGAGGTCGGTGGGTGCCAGAAACCATTCGAAGCATTCGATGTAGGTTGCCGGTGAGCCGAAGCCACGTTCCATATTGCGGCAGGCGATCCAGGAGGCCTCCGGCGCCACGCCGATCTGATTGCCCATACCGTCGTCGCCCACCATAGTTCCCATGGTATGCGTGCCGTGGCCGTTGTCATCGCAGGGCGTCCGTGAATCCAGTCCGCAGGGGTTTAGATCGGGGGTGACGATGGAGTCATTGTGAATGGGATTGATCATGTGAATGGCGTCGTGCCAGTTATAGTGGTGATCAATGGCCCCATCGGCATTGCCGCGATACTGTTTGCTGAGGGCGGGGTGCTGCCATTCGTAGCCCGTATCGGCGCCGGCGACGACGACGCCGGCACCTCTGACACCCCGGTTCCACACCTGATCGGCACCGATCTGGCGGATTCCCCATTCGATGCCGTCCCGCAGGCGAAGTTGATCTTCAGCAGCCGTTGGCCGGTGGAAAGTGTAGGAGGGATTGGCTTCCACCCGGGCTACTTCCGGTCGCAGGACGATGCGCCGGAGCAGTTCCACATCACCTTTTGTCCACACCGCATTAACAACCGAAAAGGGCCGGAAGGGAACTCCAGCATCCGATAGCAGACGAAGTACGCCCGATTGGCTGCGCTTCGCCGTTTGCCGCAGCTTTTCAAACACAAAGCGTCCTCTCCGGACCTTATCCCGGAAGGAGAGGTTTCCCTCCAGATCAGCCTGCTGTTGCAGAACGACGAGCATTTCTGTTACTTCCTTTTTTTTCAACTCTTCCAATAATACCGGATCTACCTTATTTTTCCAGTTTTCACCCGGTGAAAAACCCAGTGAAAGAGTAAGTGAAATCCCGATATAGAATAAAAAGATATTTTTCATGCGCTAGTTTTCTTCTTCTTTTAAAATATTTGGTATATTTAAGAGCGTGACAAAAGTAATAAAACATGTCCAAGCTTCGCTTAAGTGCGAAATGATTTAGCCGGTTGAGCGAATGACCTGTTTTCGAAAAAAGCTGATGTATTTTCAAGCTTTCTCTACTTAGAAACCGGTAAATTGCTATCCCTTTATTTTCTTTTCCTGCTTTTCTCAAAAAAAAGTAAGAAAAGCCTTTTCTTATTTGTACGAGCCGCACTCTTCCCGTGAACACATTCACTTTACAAGTCTAATTTCAAGCATTGAGGACCTTCTAAACCTACTAATTGCTATGAGCCGCCAGACGACCACTTTTAATGCATTCACGGGTATGAGTCAGTTGGAAAAGAAAGCTATCGTTGACTTTCTCTGCACCCAGAACAAAAACAGTCGCGAAGCTGTCCAGGAAGCCCTGGACTATGCACTCAAACGCAAACCTTCTTTTGGAGGTTTTGTCGTTGTTACCATGCAAAGACAGCGCATCATTGCCGCCATCGTAGTAAATCGAACCGGCATGGAAGGCTATAATCCAGAGAATATTTGCGTCTATGTCGCCATTGATAAACACTGCGAGCAACCTGAAGCAGTACTTCATGAACTGATGAGCAAGGCGATTCACTACGCGCAGGGCAACCTCGCTATGCACGTAGAGCCCGACAATCCCGCGCTTCAGCTTTATCAGGAAATGGGCTTTCGGGCCAAATATCTCGAATTGCGCCTCGATAAAGAGCGAGCCATTGCCTGAAGGACAACTGCTGTGCGCGGAATGATTCAGGATTCCGTTATGCAGCAAATTATTGTTCAGCATCTCTCCCGGGATACCGTACTCCGTTCCGTACTGGAATCCACTCCCTTTCCTGCGCTTAAAGCAGAACAGCCCGACGTATATTCCAACCTGATCCGCGCCATTATCAGTCAACAATTATCCGTAAAAGCAGCCGACGCCATCCACCGCCGCTTTTTGGGGTTATTCCCCGGCGCTTACCCGGAGCCCGGTCAGATACTGGATATGAGTATCGACGCATTGCGATCCGCTGGACTTTCCCGTCAGAAAGCCGGGTATGTACAAAATATTGCCCGTTACTTCCTCGACAAACAACTACTACGCCGTACCTGGACGGGCTATGAGGATGAAAGTATTTTGCAGGAGCTCACCCCAATTAAAGGCGTCGGTCGCTGGACAGTGGAGATGATTCTCATCTTTACCCTGAGGCGTTCGGATGTATTCCCCGTTGATGACCTCGGTATTCGCCGGATGATGATTGATTTTTACGAGGTAGACGAACAACTCCCCAAACGGCAATTGTACCGGGAACTGACAGAAATTGCTGAAGCCTGGCGTCCCTACCGGTCTTACGCCTGCCGCTATCTCTGGCGCTGGAAAGATCAGCGTTAATCCGGATTATAGAACAACTTTGCTCCAGGCCAGCTTGTTGATTTTATAGACTCGTCTATGTTTCTATCTCACCTGAATGCCGCTTTTTAACACGGTTTTATTACATTTATAGGCAATAAGATTGCTTTCTTTCCGAAAGGAAGAAAGCCACCGCAGGTAAGAGCATGTTTAAAATTTCATCCTTCCATCCGTTTGGAACTCGAAAACGAAATTTAAACACGCTCTAAGGAAAAAGAGTTATATGACCCGATCCGTAGAAGAGACGTGTACAGCTAAGCCTCAGAGCGCCGAACCGGCAGAACGCATCATCGGACGATACACCGGTGAAGAAGGCGGTCCGCTCCTCGTATGCCTGGGGGGGATTCACGGCAACGAACCGGCAGGCATCCGGGCGCTGGAGATCGTTTTTAACCTGCTGGACGTGGAGCCGCAGATCAACCCCCATTTTTCCTTCCGGGGTCGTTTGCTGGGCCTGCGGGGCAACATGCAGGCTATCGCCCGGGGCGAGCGCTTTATCGAACGTGACCTCAACCGTTTGTGGACCAGGGAAAACATCGAATGGGTGCGCCGGCAGCCTCGGGAATCCCTGCAGGCGGAGTACCGCGAACTACACGACCTCATCGACCTGATCGAACGAGAGATAAAGGAATACAAACCCGAGCGTTTCTTCTTACTCGATCTACATACGACAACGGCCCACGGCGGCATCTTCTCTGTTGTTTCCGATGACCCCGAGAGTGTGCGTATAGCCGTAGAGTTACACGCGCCCGTCATCAAGGGCTTGCTCCAAGGCATACGTGGAACTTCTCTCCATTATTTCAACAGCGAAAATTTTGATAACCACGCGGTGGCCATCGCCTTTGAATCGGGACAGCACGATGATCCGCTCTCCATCAACCGCGCTATCGCCGCCATCACCAATTGCCTGCGCTCCATTGGCTGCGTGCGCGCCGATGACGTGGAAAACCGCCACGATGAACTCCTCATCGAATACTCAAAAAACCTCCCCAGGGTTGCTCAACTCATTACCACCCACTCCATCCATCCCGGCGATAATTTCCGCATGGCCCCCAATTTCGACAATTTCCAGCCTGTCAAAAGAGGAGAGCTCCTGGCCTATGATAAAAACGGAGCCATCTACGCCGAAGCCGACGGCCGTATTCTCATGCCGCTGTATCAAAAGCAAGGAGATGATGGATTTTTTCTTATCCGGCCGCTGGATTATTAGCAACAGCACCTGTCGTCAAGGCCCCCTCTACCCGGGATAACCCCCGTACTGATTACCCATAAGTCGGTTTGGGGCACTTTTTTCCCGCCCTCGTTCCTCTGTTCTTCTGTTCTTCTGTTCCTCTGTTCCTCTGTTCCTCTGTTCTGCGGTTCTGTAGTTCTGTAAGTGTAAAATTTTGACTAAAACTTCGCTAAACAGTTCAGAACCGAAGAACATTTACCCCGTGGAATAGTCGCTTCGCGAATTCCATGGGGTTTACCCGACCCGCCGAAGGATGGGCGAGGAGGAACCGTAGAACCGCAGAAGTTCAGCCCCGACTAAAGATATGGGTAATCGATACGGTAAGCTCTTTCGACATCAGAACGGGCGACGGCGGGTGCATTTGGCATGACTGTTTTTCTACGTACCTTTGCACCTTGAAAAATGGTGAACATTTATGGCATCCGTGAAGATAGAATACGCCCTTTCCGATTTGTTCGAATCCTGGGCCGGCCGGCAGCCCGAGCTTTTTCTGCCGCTGGCGCCCTCCGGCTCCAACCGCATCTACTACCGCCTGAAGAACGGTGAGCATACCGCCATCGGCACCTACGGGCCGGACACAAAGGAAAATAAGGCCTTTCTGGGCTTCAGCCGGCATTTCCATAAAAAAGGACTGCCGGTGCCGGAGATTTATACCGAAAACCTCCGGGACGGCGTCTATCTGCAGGAAGACCTGGGCTCTACCACTTTATACAGCTACCTGCTGCAAAAGGGCGACTATTTCCCCGACTACCTCGTCCGGATTTACAAAAAAGTTGTGGAGCAACTGGCGCGCCTGCAGATCGAAGGAGGCAAGGACCTGGACTACGCCCTGTGTTATCCCCGCGCTTCCTTTGACAAACAGTCGATGCTTTGGGATTTCAACTATTTCAAATACTACTTCCTCAAGATTGCCGGCGTCGGCTTCGATGAGCAGGGGCTGGAAGAGGACTTTCACCGCCTGGGCGACTGGTTGCTGGAGGCCGACAGTAATTTCTTCATGTTCCGTGATTTCCAGACCCGGAACATTATGGTCAAGGAGGGCACGCCCTTTTTCATCGATTATCAGGGCGGACGGCGGGGGGCGCTGCAGTATGATCTGGCCTCCCTGCTCTGGCAGGCCAAAGCCAACATTCCTTCCGACATCCGGACCGAACTGCTGGAACATTACCTCGACGCCGCCTCGGAGCTCATCGACATCGACCGCGATCGCTTTATCAAATTCTACTACGGCTACGTGCTCATGCGCTCGATTCAGGTGCTGGGCGCCTATGGTTTCCGCGGGCTCTACCATCGCAAGGAACACTTCCTGAAAAGTATCCCTTTTGCCTTGCGCAATGTCAAATGGGTGCTCGATCACGTAGAACTGCCCATCGAATTTCCCGAACTCCGGCACAGTCTGCTGGATCTGATCGAATCCAAACAGTTCGAGCCCTTCGACAAAATCAAGGGGGCTTCCAGCCTGCTGCGCATCGCTGTCAACAGCTTCTCTTACAAATACGACGGTATCCCCAAAGACCCCTCCGGCAACGGCGGCGGCTTTATCTTCGACTGCCGTTTTATCCATAATCCCGGCCGCTATGAACCCTATAAGAAGCTGACGGGCCGCGACGAGCAGGTCATCAATTTCCTGCGCCACCACAGCTCTATTGACGATTTCCTCAACAACGCCTTCCGCATCGTCGATGAGGCAGTGGAAAACTATATCGAGCGCAGCTTCACCGACCTGCAAGTCAATTTCGGCTGTACGGGCGGCCAGCACCGTTCGGTCTATGCGGCCGATCAGCTGGCGAAGCACTTACGCGAAAAGTATGGCGTTGAGGTGGCCGTTAAACACATCGAACAGGAGAAGAAGGGGTGGCGGAATTGAAGAATAGAGCGTTGGCAGTTGACAAATCGACGGCGCCCGGTCCAGCATCAAGCATCCAGCATCAAGTCAAACCAGTATCGCCTGCATCAGGTCCCGAAATTCTTCGGCTTCGGTAAAGAGATGATCCTTATAGGAGGTCGCTCGAAATTTGAGATAGTGCGGGCGTTCATTGCGCAGGTCCATTTCGATCATCACGTTGCCGAAGCGCTGATCGAACCTCTCAAGGGGCAGGCCTGAGGCTTTCAGCTCCACATCTTTGCGCATAAAGGGAGGACGGGGTTTGAGATAATGCCGCTGCACCGTTTCCACCCAGTCGGGACGCTGATAAGTGCGCAAGTCCGAAATCTGGGTGCGGTAATTAAGCGCCAGCACCTGCTCCTTGAGGTAGTCGAAGAAGTGCTGTATGTCACGTTCGCTGTAGCGCGTTTTAAAGAAATGGACCACAAAGCCCTTGGAGGAGGGGGTGTCCAGAAAATCCAGCGCCTCATCGATATCGTCGGGGGCGACACAGTAGATGGCGTACTGATTGTTAAGCCAGTCCTGTAAGCGTCGACAGACGAGCTGCTTCTTCCACTGATCGTAGTCTTCCCGCTCCGCCTCGCTGCGCTCAATCATTTCGTGGATAAGCGGTTCGGAAGGAGAACTCGATTCCGCTTGATTAAAAAGATTTTTAAAGTAGCTCCAAAGTTCTTGCATAGGCGTTGACGGGCTCATTAAAGAAAAACGTAGGAAGTCCTGCTGATTTTCCCAAGTAGAACAGCTGTTTTCTTGAAATGTTCTTCCCGGTTAGAGCAACTAATTTCCGTATATTTACGTTTTACAGTTACTCACCCATTCGTCCGTTTTATACAATGCTTCTCTTTGGAGGCCGAAGCTAACGGAGTCTCCGGCACTCAAGCTTTATTTTAGTTTTCACTAAACCGGTCTTTCCTTTACCAGGATCCGGTTGCTCATACAAAATCCAATAACCATGTTTGGAAAATGGATACTGACAAGCCTGTTCTTAATAGGTATTATGCTTCCTGCCCAATTGACAGGACAGCAGGCCGAAGAAACATGGCCGATAATTATTGACTCGGAAAAAGGGAAAATAACCCTGTACCAGCCCCAACCGGAAAACATGGAAGACAATCAGATCTCGGGGCGGGCGGCGATTTCCGTTATACCTTCCGGCGCTACCGAACCGATCTTCGGCGCTGTATGGCTTGAAAGCCGGGTAGTTTGTGACCGGACCGACCGGTTATGCGCCTTTGAGGACATTCAGGTTCCTATCATTCGCTTTCCCGATTCGGAGGACGGGGATTCAGATATCGAAATGATCCGGGAACTGCTGGAGACGGAATTGCCCACAATAGATTACAAAATATCCTTAGACCGTCTGCTGGCATCCCTGGATGTGGCCGAGGAAACCCGTGAACTAACGGAAGATTTCAATAACAAGGCGCCGGAAATCATTTACAGCCGCAAACCGGCTATTATGGTAGTGATTGACGGTGCGCCGCAAATGCGGGACTACGAGAAGAACTTCAAACGGGTTATCAATACGCCCTTCTTCATTGTACAGTACGACAGTAACAATAAATACTACCTCTACGGAGACGGACTGTGGTTTGTCAGTTCCACCCTGCTTGAGGGATGGACTTACGAGGCCAGACCGCCCGGCAAGATTCAGAAGCTGGGAAAGGAACTGGAGAAAGAAAATAAGGAATCGCAGGAACAAGAATCATCGGATGATCTGCTAGGTGGCAAGATCGATCCTGCCTCAACACCCGAAATTATTGTACGTACCGAACCCGCCGAGCTCATTCAGTCGAAGGGGGAGCCTGACTTCCGGCCTATTACCGGTACCGATCTCCTATACATGGAGAATACGGAAAGCCTGGTTTTTCTTGACATTAATTCGCAGGATTACTATATCAACCTTTCCGGCCGTTGGTACAACAGCCGCAGCATGGATGGTCCGTGGAAATACCACGAAGCCGATAAATTACCTAAAGGTTTTGCCGATATTCCGGAAGGATCAGACCGGGATATCGCGCTGGCCTATGTCGCCGGAACAGAAGCAGCCAAAGAAGCTATCGTCGATGCCTATATTCCGGAAACGGCAACGGTCAACCGGCAGGAAGCAAGCACAGAAGTAACCTATGACGGCGCTCCCCGCTTTGAACCGGTACCGGGTACAGAAATGGAATATGCGGTTAACACAGCCGGCACCGTACTCAAAGTAGGTAACCAATTCTACTGCGTTGATAACGGCATATGGTTCGAATCGGTCAATGCCAGAGGCCCCTGGAAAGTCGCTGTGGAACGCCCGGGGGAAGTAGCAAAAATCCCACCGAGCAGTCCGGTTTACAACGTCAAGTACGTTCATATTTACGATCATACGCCGGAGGTGGTCTATGTGGGCTATACCCCGGGATACACGGGTTGCTACGTGCACGGCCCCACAATTGTCTACGGTACCGGCTGGTCTTACCGGCCTTGGTACGGCAGTTATTACTATCCACGGCACTGGACCTGGGGGTTCAACATGCATTACAACCCCTGGCACGGATGGAGCATGAGCTGGTCGATCGGCTGGGGACGTCCCGGCGGCTGGTACCGGCCTCCGTACTATTACCGGCCTCCTGGCTACGGCTATCGCCCTCCTTATTACGGTGGATGGTGGGGCCCCGGATACTACCGCCCCCCGTCCCACTATCCGGGCATGCACAACGGTTATTACGGACCGCAGCAGCGGCCTTCCGCTAACCGTCCCCGGCCAGACGGCAGGCCGACCACAACCGCACGACCGGCCACCAGGCCCAGTAATCTTTACGCACAGCGCCGCGACCGGTCAGTAAGAGCTAATGAGGTAACTCGTCCCATGACGCGACCGGATGCCCGACCCGGTGGAACAAGGCCAAGCACCAGGCCAGAAAGCCGGCCCGGCACGCGTCCGGATGTACGGCCTGAAAGCCGGCCGAGCACCAGGCCCGATACACGACCCAGCACACGACCGGATACGCGGCCAGGTCCTACGACGCGACCACCTAATAACATCTATACCGACAAGAGTGGTAATGTTTACCAGCGAGACAAGAGCGGAAACTGGCAATCACGGGAGAATGGACAATGGCAAAACCTGCCACCAACACGCGACCGGCAACCGACTCAACAACCACAAACACGACCTAGTGTCGACCGCTCACAGCTGAACCGCTACAACCAAAACCGGCAACGCGGCCAACAACGAACCCAGACCTACCGGAATTACCAGCAACGCGTAGCACCGCCGAGGCCGCAACCCCGGGCACAGCCGCGCTCATCGCGCAATCGGGGAGGACGGTGATCAAATAGCGACGAGGCTAGTACACAGTGTACTAGTGGCTTCGGCACTAAATAATTAGGGGATCTATAAACTTTCTTTTTCCAAATAACAAGGCTGAGAACTGCCAGATTTCAAAAATCTGGCAGTTCTACACAACAAGCAAGCTCAAACGCTTCGAACGAAAGCCTCGCAGCCTCACGAGGCCTGCGCTTCAGTTTTTTTAACTTCCAACTTTACCAGGTTTTGATCCGCAGCATTTCATAAGCCTCCCGCTCGAGCCGCTCACGGTGATCGGGGTGCGCAATATTGATGAGTTGACGGGCCCGCTGGCGAATGCTATTGCCGTGCAGCTGAGCGATCCCGTATTCGGTAACTACGTACTGCACGTGGGCGCGGGTCGTAACGACACCGGCGCCGGGCTTGAGGATACAAGTAATACGGCTGACGCCTTTTTTCGTGGCGGAGGGCATGGCGATAATCGGCTTTCCTCCCTCGGACAGAGCCGCGCCCCGGATGAAGTCCATCTGACCACCAACACCCGAATAGATACGGGTGCCGATGGAGTCGGCGCAAACCTGGCCGCTCAGGTCAATTTCAATAGCACTATTGATCGCCGTCACTTTAGGATTCTGGCGAATGGTCGACGTATCGTTGACGTATTGTACGTCAAGGACGCGCACCAGAGGGTTATCATCCACAAAATCATACAATTTCCGCGACCCCATGATGAAGGTAGTAACCACGTGATTGCGATGCTTGGTTTTGTGCTCGTTAGTGACGACGCCTTTTTCTATGAGCGGAAGTATACCGTCGGAGAACATTTCGGTATGGATACCCAGGTCTTTGTGGTTCGACATGGCGTTTAGGGCGGCATTAGGGATCGCACCGATGCCCATTTGCAGAGTAGCGCCATCTTCCACCAGCTCCGACACGTATTTGCCGATGCGGTTTTCGATGGGATCCGGATCGGGAATTATCAGGGAGGGCAGCTCGTAATCCACTTCGACAACCTTATCAAACTTGCTGACATGGAGCACGCCGTCGCCGTGGGTACGCGGCATGCGGGGATTGATCTCAGCGATAATCTTTCGGGCGTTCTGAGCGGCTGCCAGCGTAGCGTCGACAGAAACACCAAGGGTGCAGAAACCGTTTTTATCGGGAGGAGAAACCTGCAGAAGCACGGTGTCGAGCTTGATCACATTCCGGCGGAAGAGCAAGGGCACATCGCTGAGAAAAACGGGCACGAAATCGGCTCGTCCTTCCTGAACCGCCCGCCGCATATTGGGCCCGACGAAGAAGTTGTACGCGCGAAAGCTATCCTGGTATTCCTCATCGGCGTAAGGAGCCTCTCCTTCCGTATGTAGATGAAAAATTTTTACATCGTGCAGCTCATCGGCCCGCGCGGTCATTGCTTTGACCAACTGCTGAGGCGCAGCAGCAGCGGTATGTACATATACCCCGTCACCGGAATCGATAATGGAAACTGCTTCTTCAGCGGAAACAGCCTCATAGTGAGGCTTTTCAAGGATTTGCATAAGATGCCAATATTATATTTATTATCTATTGTTTTTTGGAGCAAACTCTACAGAGCCATGGTTTCAGGAGGCGAATATACCAATTTCCGCTCGCGCTCAATTATTGAAATTGGAAAAGGTTTGAAAAGGCACTTTCGCCTCTTTGAAGAAAGCCCGGTGTTCGCCTATCTTCTCAGTATCCCGTACGTACGGCAAATCGCGAATCATAACGCCCTTAACCCGTTCCGGATATTCCCTGACAATTTTTGCGTAGACTGACATGTCTTCCTGTCCGCTGTCACCGACCAGGATAAAAGGTTTTTGCTCAAAAAAATCAAAGAGCATCCGAATGCGCTCCTCCTTTGTCGTCGGCTCCTCGCGGCGGCCAAACAGCAATTCGCGAATACCTATGCGCAGTTCTTTTAGTAAAAATATGCCTTTAGGGATTCCGTGAATCTGAAAGAAATCAACCAGGAAGTCATAGAGATTCCATTCGCTGTCAGATACGTAGTAGTAATCATCCGGCGGCGCCCCTTCGTTCAGTTCTTCCAGGCGTTCGTACCAGCGCTCCATGAAGGGAAAGGGGTTTCTGGTATGCGCGTTGCGGGCAACGATGAGCAGAAATTTCCGGATTGCTTTGGTGGAGTAGGAAACCAACACGGTGTCATCAATATCAGAAATAACACCGGTGGAACGCTCATCGGCAGCATAGAACTCTCCCGATTCCCATTGGTCCGTTCCCTGAAAACGGTACTCATAAGCGCACCATCCTTTTTCTGGAATATCATTGGCCGACAACCGGCACCGGAAGAAGCCGCGTTGGTCGCTTTGCGTTTGGTATATTTTCCCGTCGTATTTCACCTCTATTACTGTTTCAGGTAACGTTCGCTGGGTATACCGCAGGTAAGCCTGCCGGATATTGTGCCATAAACGGTGCCCCGGGTGCGGGTCGATGATAGAATAATCTTTAAACAGGTGTCCATGGACGAGTAGCTCCCGTTCGTTAGCTATACCGCGATACCCAATAATTTTTTTTGCCATGACGCTCAGTGCGTGTTGTTTTTCGAAAAAAGGAAGGGCCTGCTGCCCGATGTATTAGTGCTGGGGGACAGCCACCCGGATCGCCTTTGGCAGAATACGGGCACGAAATTCACTGACCCGGCCTATTAATTCGCCGTCGATCTGCAGATGCGCCGGTTCGGATAGGCGTATGACTGCCTGGCGGCCGCTCAAACAAACGATGGCGTCACCGTATTCTACTTCCGGGTCTACAACGCTCCAGCCGGCTTTGAGGAGATCCCCTAGCCGGACTTCCTGGATGATGACGACCTCGAGCCGGCCGTCGGCAATGTCGCCGCAACGGTTGAGGACGATCCCGGTGCCCAGCAGCCGGGCATTGGCCAGCGCGAGCATGAACCCGGTATAATTCATTTCCTGCCCATCCAGTACGATACTAAACTGCTGTTCTTCGCGCTGCTCCAGCCGTTTGAGAAAGTATTTCGCGTAGGTGAAAATACCCCGCTCCCGGTCCTGTTCGAAATCACGGATCAGGTCAGCATTCATCCCGATATCGGCAAAATGCAGGCAGCAATAGGCATCATTGATTTTAATCATATCAATTAGCCTGGTGGCCGGAGGATGAAGAAAAAGCTCCAGGCTGGCCATCTCTTCTTTGGGGATTTCCAGCTCGGTCGCCAGTCCGTTCGCCGAGCCGAAAGGAATGATGCCTAGTAAGGTATCTTCATCTTCCAGTAATTTGGCAACCAGCTGAACGGTCCCATCGCCACCAACCGCCGCGACTTGCTCCGGTTGATAATCGGACAGTTTTTGCCGCAGTTGTTCTTCGTCTCCGTCACCCTGGGTTTTGAAGACGCTGTAAGCAATCCCCTCCTTCCGGCTTTTCTCATCCAGAACAGAGAGGAAGCCGGATTTATCTCTTCCTCCGGCGACGGGATTGACTACAAACAAGTATTTCATAAATGACCGGATACAAGTATTTTACTATACTATAGCTTAGCGGCGCCAAAAGTTGAATCCGGGTCTAAACAAAGGGATTATTGGAGGGGGCCGCTGTCATATTCCTGCAGAAGGTCTTATTTTTGCAAAAATCGCACTATGAATCTCGATAGCCTGTTTTATTATCTGCTGATGCTGGCCCTGGTAGGCGGAGTGCTTTTCGGACTGGGGGTAGGAGTGCTGTTTTTTTTCAAAAGGTCAGGAGAAAAACGGGCCAATTTTTTTTTCGCTGTGTTGATGATCGCATTTTCATTGACATTACTGCACAATGTGCTTGTCTTTTTAGATTTCTACGAACAGCATCCCGGCTGGAAATTTTTACCTATCTACTATACCCTGGCTTTTCCTCCCTTGCTCTTTTACTACGTCAAACTCAACTGCTACCCCGGTTATCAACTGCGATGGACGGACATCAAACACTTTGTTCTTCCCAGCCTGCAGTTTTTATATTTTTTCGGCATGTTCCTCACGCCGGTATCTTTTAAGAGCCAGTTTGAGCGCATTTTTTACAATCCTTTTTTCGGCGCTTTCGAGCAATTTCTTTACCTGGTCACCTTCTTTGCCTATCTCTATTTTGCTTATCGCTACGTATTGCAACGCCGGCGGCAACTGCAACAGCAACAGCCGGCTGATCCCTGGAAAATCAAACGCATTGTCTACCTGGAGAAACTACTTCAGATACTTTTCTTCCTGTTTTGCATACACACGGCCTTTGTGCTTACCGATTTTGTCAGCTATGAGTTTCTGAATATCAACCTGCGCGCCTACCGTCCCTATGCCGCGCTGGGCGCTCTTTCTTTTGCCGCGCTGGTTTATTGGTTGAGCATTTACGGCACACAAGTGTTAATATGGGGAAGAAAAGTATTTAAAACATGAAAATTTTCCCGCTATTTTTATTCCTCATGGCCCTGGGCGCTGCCTGTGACCGGGAAGTCGCCATCAGCAATACCGAGCAACCTCCGGCTGTAGAACCGGCAGATAAGCCCTACGTCGGAGTCTACGCTCCGCTGGACGGCCGCTGGAAAGGTGTTTTCCGGACCTACCGGGACACTGCCCGTACTGCCCGCGCTACCCGGTCCCTGAAAGGCGAATTGACCCCGGAACAGATATGGTCTGACAGCAGTATCGTTTTTGAAGACAGTCTGCTGGTCGAACAGCACTACAGCAGCCAAACACCTTATTTTCAACGGGTAACCATTTATGATTACTATCCGGAAAGTGGAGATACCGTGCTTAGCAAGGGAGTCAATAAAGTGCAAAACGGCGAAATGTGGTGTGTCATCAAAAAACCGGATGAAACGGTCATCCACGAGGGCGACCGACTGGAAGGGCAGGTCATCACCTGGGAAAGAAAGGAGGGTAATCCTTATACGGAGGAATACTTCCATGAGGCCGTTCGCGATGACACCTATGAGATCGTCGGATGGGGATACTACGGGGATGTAGATACGACGCTGTCACCGCCGCTGTGGTTTTACGGAAAGTATGAGCGGCAGTGAACGGTCGAAGCCTATTGACTAATTCTCATCTTTTCGCTTAAAGTCACCGCGTTTCCAGGAGTCGAAGAATTTTTTCCAGGCCACCGGATTAAAGATATTCATCGGCGGCTGCTGACCAATGTAATAGTATTCGCGAGATTGCTGGCGCAGGTAATAATCGGCATTTTCGTTACCGTCCAGTTTTACGTCTTTGCGCATGCGCTCCAGCGTTTCGCTGGCCAGGTTTTCCATGGCGCGTTGCTGTAGTTCGGGGGTGACGTCCATGGCCAGGAATTCCAGTTTGAAATGTTCGCGACTGGGCCAGGGAAAGATGACCGCCTCGGGAAGGTTGATGGTGTCTCGCGTCATGAGCTGTACAACGGAATAACGTTCCTCCTCCAGATCGGGGGGTACCTTGTATTCCGCTGTTTTATAGCCGACGGCGGAAAAAACGATAGTATCCCCTTTTTCCACCACGATGGAGAAGAAACCTTTGAAGTCTGAATAAGTGCCTCGTCCTTCTCCTTTCACCAGGATATTAGTATAAGGAACCGGGTAAAGTTGCTCATCGCTGCCGTCGAGCACCATTCCCGAAAATTGTACGAGGTTTTTGCCTTGCCGCTGCTGCCCGAACAGGGTACCGGTAGTCAGCAATACGAGCAGGGCGGCAAAAAATATATTCAACTTCATAATACGCTCAATTTAATCCTTTTCATAGTCAAGATCCTCTAATAAGACTAACTTAGCCCCATAAAGGTTTGTTGGCTTCCCTCAAAAGTAGAAATTTTCCTTGTAAGAAGTACGACATAGAGGAGCCGTTTCCGCTAAATACCCGGCTGATTAACACCACTTTAACACCGGAGCCAAGCTCAGGGTAACCGTTTCTCACCTTTTCCGGGTATAGGCATTAACACGGTGAGATATCGTTCTCATTTCCCAAATTGGGGAAACCGGAACTGGAAAGCTGTGTCTTCAGGCCAGGGCCAGGTCAATCACTTCCTCCATGCGATCGATATAGTGGAAGATCAATCCGTTGATGTATTCCGATTTGATTTCCCCGACGTGCTTTTCGTTATCCTTACAAAGGATGACCTCTTTCATGCCGGCCCTTTTGGCAGCGAGGATTTTTTCTTTGATTCCTCCTACCGGGAGGACTTTGCCACGCAGGGTAATCTCACCGGTCATAGCCACGTAGGGTCGCACTTTTTTCCCGGTGAAGGCGGAGGTCAAAGCGGTGAGCATCGTGATACCGGCCGAGGGGCCGTCTTTGGGAATAGCGCCTTCCGGGACGTGAAGGTGCACATCATTCGCCTCGAATTTTTCCGGCTCAATACGAAGGAATTCGCTGTGGGCCTTGACAAAGCTCAGCGCAGTAGAGGCCGATTCTTTCATCACATCTCCCAGGTTGCCCGTCAGGGTAAGTCTTCCTTTACCTTTGCTGAGGCTTGACTCGATGAAGAGGATATCGCCTCCTACGGAGGTCCAGGCCAGGCCGATGGCAACGCCGGGCACATCGATCACTTTATACATTTCGGCTGAATAGGGAGGTGGGCCGAGCATTTCTTTCAGGTCATCCGGTTTTACCGAGACGTTGTATTCCTCTTCCATGGCCACATGCTTGGCGATATTGCGCATCACGCCGGCGACCTGTCGGTTGAGCGAGCGCACGCCTGATTCCCGGGTGTACTCCTGGATTATTTTGCTGATGACTTTCTTCCCCAACCTGACGTGTTGACCTTCCAGGCCGTGTTCTTTTCGCTGGTCGGGAATGAGGTGCCGTTTGGCAATTTCAATTTTTTCCTCCAGTGAATAACCACTGATCTCGATAATTTCCATGCGATCGAGCAGGGCGGGCTGCACGGTGCTCAGCGAATTGGCGGTTGCGATGAACAAGACTTTGGACAGGTCGTATTCCAGTTCCAGGTAATTGTCGTAAAACGTGCTATTCTGCTCCGGGTCCAGTACTTCGAGCAGCGCAGAGGAGGGGTCTCCCCGGAAGTCTTTGCCCACCTTATCGATTTCATCGAGCAGGAAAACGGGGTTGGAAGAGCCAGCGCGTTTCAGGGACTGGATGATCCGGCCGGGCATAGCGCCGATATAAGTTTTACGGTGACCCCGGATTTCGGATTCGTCGTGGAGCCCGCCCAGCGACATGCGGATGAAGTTGCGTTTGAGCGCTTTGGCAACAGAGCGGCCCAGCGAAGTTTTACCGACACCGGGAGGGCCGATCAGGCAAAGGATCGGCGCCTTCATATCTCCCTTTAGTTTCAGGACAGCCAAATGCTCCAGGATGCGCTCCTTGACCTTTTCCAGTCCGAAATGATCTTTATCCAGGGTTTTCTTCACCTTTTTCAGGTCGAAATTGTCTTTGGTGTATTCCCTCCAGGGCAGATCGAGCATCAGCTCGAGGTAATTCATCAGCACCGAGTATTCGGCCACCTGCGGGTTGATCCGGCGCAGGCGGTTGATTTCCTTATGGAAGTGCTCCCCTACTTCTTTCGACCACTTTTTCTTCTTGGCTCGCTCGAGCATAGACAGCACCTCTTCCTCCTGCGGGTTCTGCCCCAGTTCTTCCTGAATGGTTTTCAGTTGCTGGTTAAGGAAATAGTCGCGTTGCTGCTTCTCGATATCGCCGCGCACCTTATTTTCGATCTGGTCTTTGATTTCGAGCAACTGCAGTTCGTCATTCATTTCCTCCAGGATCCGGTTACTCTTTTCGCTCAGGTTGCTGATCTCCAGGATGTGCTGTTTCACGATGACTTTGGCGCCCAGATTAGAAGCGATGAAATTGAGCAGGAAGCCCGGATCATTTATATTGCGCAGCATGACCATGGCTTCGGATGGGATATTGGGGGACAGCTCGATGATTTGCTTGGCGAGATCGAGGATGGAGGAAACCAGGGCTTCAAACTCCAGCTTATTATCAGGCTCCTCATAATCCAGCAACTCCACCTTGCCCTGCATGAAAGGCTTTTCCTTTAACATTTCAACGAGGGAAAACCGGCGGCGTCCCTGCAGAATAGCCGTCGTAGTGCCGTCCGGCATTTTCAGCAACTTAAGAATACGGGCCACCGTCCCTACCTGGTAGAGGTCATCGACGGAAGGGTCTTCCACCTTACTATCCCGCTGGGAGAGGACCGCCACGACTTTTTCTCCCTCGTAAGCACTTTGGATGGCCCGGATGGATCGATCCCGTCCCACGGTTATTGGGACGACAATTCCCGGAAAAAGTACTGTATTTTTCAAAGCCAAGACGGGTAAAATCTCCGGATAAGACTCGTTTTTATCAGGTTCCTCTTCTTCATCAATAGACATCAGCGGCAGGAAATCGCCGTCATCATCAAAACCTTGATGGACTAATAGTTCTTCAAACATATATCAAAACGCGCGTTTTGCTAAAGGATATGCAATATTCATGGAATATACAATAGTAAAATTAACTCAAGCGGCTATTTCTTCCTTTTCTGTCTCCGCTTCCACTTCTTCCAGCGGTTCTTCCTTCTCCGTCACTTCATCTTTTTCCACGCGGAGATTATCAATGATGAACCCCTGGCGGTCTGGTGTATTTTTACCCATGTAGTACTTGAGCAGATCGTCCAGATCGGTTTTTTCATTGAGCAGAACCGGTTCCAGGCGGATACCGGCACCGATGAAATCTTTAAATTCTCCGGGGGAAATTTCTCCCAGGCCTTTAAAGCGGGTGATTTCCGGTTTGCCCCGCAGTTTATTGATGGCCTCTTGTTTTTCCACATGGCTGTAGCAGTAGAAGGTCTGCTTTTTATCCCGCACCCGAAACAGGGGCGTATCGAGGATAAAGAGGTGTTCGTTGCGCACCAGGTCTGGGAAGAACTGCAGAAAGAAAGTCAGGAGCAGAAGCCGGATGTGCATGCCGTCGACGTCGGCGTCGGTAGCGATGACGACGCGGTTGTAGCGCAGACCTTCCAGACCGTCCTCGATATTGAGGGCGTGCTGGAGCAGGTTAAACTCCTCGTTTTCATATACGACCTTTTTTGTCAGGCCGTAACAGTTGAGTGGTTTGCCGCGCAGGCTGAAGACGGCCTGTGTCTGTACATCGCGCGCCTTGGTGATGGAGCCGCTGGCCGAGTCACCCTCTGTGATAAAGATGGTCGTGGCTTTGCGTTGTTCTTCCGTCGTTTTGCGGGTGCTGGCATCGTAATGCAGGCGGCAGTCACGAAGTTTTTTATTGTGCAGATTCGCCTTTTTGGCCATTTCCCGGGCCTTCTTCTTAATACCGGCGATCTCCTTGCGTTCCCGTTCCGACTGTTTGATGCGCTTTTCCAGCGCCTGAGCCACTTCGGGATTTTTGTGCAGGTAGTTATCCAGGTAATTTTTAACAAAATGGTTTATGAAAGTCCGTATTGTCGGCCCTCCCGGTCCGATATCGTTTGATCCCAGCTTGGTTTTGGTTTGGGATTCGAAAATAGGATCTTCCACCCGGATGCTGATCGCAGCGACGATAGAGGCGAGGATATCCTTCCGGTCGTAACTTTTGCCGAAGTGTTCCTGCAGGGTTTTCACCACGGCTTCCCGGAAGGCGTTCAGGTGTGTTCCTCCTTGTGTCGTATTCTGGCCGTTGACGAAAGAGTGGTACTGCTCGCCGTAGTGATTGCCATGACTCATGGCGAATTCGATATCCCCCTCCTTGTCCTTCAGGTGGATGATGGGATAACGCAGGTTTTCCACCTTCCCCTTGCGTTCCAGCAGGTCGAGCAAGCCGTTTTTCGACACCAGGATTTTACCGTTGATATTGAGTTTCAACCCGGCGTTGAGATAGGCGTAGTTCCAAAGTTGATTTTCGATGTGATCGAGGCGGAACTTGTAGTTTTTAAATATGGATTTATCCGGTTCGAAAACGACCAGCGTGCCGTTTGGCTCGTCTGATTTTTTGACGCGATGGTCTTTGGTCAGGTCACCGCGTTCGAACTCTGCCCGTTTGGCTTTACCATCCCGGATAGCTTCCACCAGGAAGTACCCGGAAAGAGCGTTGACGGCTTTGGTGCCGACACCGTTGAGGCCGACCGATTTTTTAAAGGCTTTGGAATCGTATTTTCCACCGGTATTGATTTTGGAGACACAGTCGACCACTTTGCCCAGCGGAATCCCCCGCCCGTAGTCGCGCACGGAGACGCGGCCGTCTTTCACTTCAATATCGATCTGTTTGCCGTGTCCCATGAAGTATTCGTCGATCGAGTTATCGATCACTTCCTTGAGCAGGATGTAGATCCCGTCGTCACTGGATGCGCCATCCCCCAGCTTGCCGATATACATGCCCGGGCGCATTCGGATGTGCTCCCGCCAATCGAGGGATTTAATGTTTTCTTCGGTATAATTCACCTGCGCCATAATGCTTTATTATAATTTTTAGGTTAGTCGTGTTTTTTTCAGGTTGATGCGCTGCTCTTTCTCATTCCTCTTCCCGACGAAGCAGCAGTAGATCCGCGTTCATTCATCGTTGTTGCTCCCTGAAAATCATCGGGTTAAAAAATAATTTTGGGAAAAAACCTGCATTTTAAACAGCAAAATACGCTTTTCATTGTTACGAAAGTACAAAAAAGCCTCAAGTTAATCAACAAATTGTTGTCTGTAAATAAAACACTGCGTTTTTAGTCTTGGTTGAGCAAAAATGGTTTCGACATCCGGCGATGCGGAAATTACAGCAGGCATTGCAGCGGGAGCAGCGCTTGAAATTGCTGGCTTCCGTGGCCATGCTATTGCTGGGCGGGCTGCTGAGTGCGCTCTTCTTTCACCGCAGCGTCATCGTAGCCATTGCCGGGTTGGTTATCCTGGTGCTGGGCATCAAGTTCGTCTTCCAGTTTGCCGGCAGGCAGGGAATATCGGATATTCGGCTGATGAAGCTGCTCAGGGAACATCCCCGCGAGATCGTATGGGTGTATTCAGTAGTGACGGAGCGGCTGCCTTTTGGTTTTAAGTTTTCCAAATCGGGCATTCTTTACTTCAAGCTGGCCGACGGCGACGAGCTCAGCGTCAGCATGTCAGCCGATGACCTGAAACTCGTCTCCCGATTTCTCAACCGCGTCCTGTCCCACGCTACTTTCGGCTACACCGCCGACCGCGAGCAATGGTACCTGGCCAATCCGCGAATGCTGCTGCGGCCGGAGGATGAGGATTCTTGAGCCCTCAATAACCCAAATACCTTTAATTCTCTTCCGATTTTTGATCCTTTTCCACTTCTTCCGCGGCATCCATCACATCCTTGGTGGCCTTTTCCAGGTCCTGCAGGCGTTTGGCGCGCAGATCCTCCATGGCCTGGGCATCTACGGCTTTCTTTTCGCCGTTGCCGCCGTCGGCAGTATTTTCCACCTCCTTCTTTACGGTTTTTTTTTCGGCTTTTCCCGTCTTATCTGCCGCTGCTGCTTCCGGCTGCTTCACCTCCGCCTGGGCGCCGGGAAAGGGTCGTTTGCCGAATTCCAGGTCCCCCTTATTATCCACGTGCACGAATACCGTATCGCCCGGGCCGAACTCGCCGGAGATGACGTATTTCGACAGTTCGTTGGTGACGTCCTTTTGCAACACACGCTTCATGGGGCGGGCGCCGAATTGCGGGTCGTAGCCGCGTTCGCTAAGTATGTCGAGCGCCTCTTCGCTCACCTGCAACTGTATGCCCTGTTTGAGCAGCATTTTCCGCACCTTCCTGAGTAAGAGTTCCAGTATCTGGTGAATTTCTTTTCGCGAAAGCGGCAGGAACATGATGCGCTCATCAATGCGATTGAGGAATTCGGGGCGCACCTCGTCCTTGAGCAGGTCGAAGACCTCTTCTTGAGTAGCCTCAACGATCTCGCGGCCTTTATCTTCCGGCAGAGCCTGCAGGTCCTCGAAGTTCTCCAGGATAATATCGGAGCCCATATTGGAGGTCATGATGACGATGGTATTGCGGAAGTTGGCCACCCGCCCTTTGTTATCGGTCAGGCGCCCTTCGTCGAGCAACTGAAGCAGGATATTGAAAGTATCGGGATGCGCCTTTTCAATTTCATCGAGCAGGACGATGGAGTAAGGTTTGCGGCGGACGGCCTCAGTCAGTTGTCCGCCCTCATCATAGCCTACATAACCGGGAGGAGCGCCGACGAGGCGGCTGACGGCGTGGCGTTCCTGGTATTCGCTCATATCGATGCGGGTAATCGCTTTTTCATCGTCGAAGAGCACTTCGGCCAGCGTTTTGGCCAGTTCCGTTTTTCCGACTCCGGTAGGGCCCAGAAAGATAAAGGAACCGATAGGGCGTTCTATATCCTGCAAGCCGGCGCGGCTGCGGCGGATAGCATCGCTGACCGCGCGAACGGCCTCGTGCTGGCCGATGAGCCGCTTGCCGATCTCATCTTCGAGATGCAGCAGCTTGGCTTTTTCACTTTGCAGCATTTTGGCGACCGGTATGCCGGTCCAGCGGGCAACCACTTCGGCAATATCGTTAGAAGTTACCTCGTCATTGGTAAAGCGCTTCTCTTCCGGTAGTTTATCCAGCTTTTCCTCAGCCGCCTTCAGCATAGCCTGCTGCTCCTGCAGCTGGCCGTAGCGGACTTTGGCGACGGTTTCGTAGTCGCTGTTGCGTTCGGCCTGTTCGGCGAGCATCTCCAGTTCCTCGATGCGCTTTTTGATGGCCTGTACGGTATCGACGATTTCCTTTTCGTTTTGCCAGGCTGCCCGGATAGAGTCGCGGCGCTGCCGCGCGTTCGCGATCTGCTCATTGATCATTTTGAGCTTCTGCTTGTTGTTTTCGCGCTTGATCGCCTCGCGCTCGATTTCCAGCTGCCGGACGCGGCGGTCCCATTCGTCCACTTCTTCGGGCACAGAGTCCAGTTCCAGGCGCAGGCGGGCCGCGGCTTCGTCGATGAGATCAATGGCTTTATCGGGCAGAAATCGGTCGGAGATATAGCGGTGCGAGAGCTCGGCGGCAGCCACCAGGGCCTCGTCGAGGATTTCGATCTTGTGGTACACCTCATAACGCTCCTGCAGGCCACGCAGAATGGAGATGGTTTCCTCTACGGTCGGCTCGTCGATGAGAACGGTCTGGAAGCGCCTCACCAGGGCTTTGTCTTTTTCGAAATACTTTTGATATTCATCGAGGGTGGTAGCGCCGACGGTGCGCAGGTCGCCGCGGGCCAGCGCCGGTTTCAGGATATTGGCGGCGTCGATAGAGCCGCTGCCGCCGCCCGCGCCCACCAGGGTATGGATCTCGTCAATAAAAAGGATAATCTCGCCGTTGGATCCGGTCACTTCCTTGATAACGCCCTTCAGCCGTTCTTCAAACTCCCCTTTGTATTTGGCGCCCGCAATCAGAGCCGCAATATCGAGGGTGTAGATTTTGCGGCTTTTGAGGTTTTCCGGCACATCGCCCTTGACGATGCGCCAGGCGATACCTTCCACGATAGCTGTTTTACCCACGCCGGCTTCGCCGATCAGGATAGGATTGTTTTTGCGGCGGCGCGACAAAATATGCAGTACGCGGCGGATCTCCTCGTCGCGCCCGATGATGGGGTCAAGCTGGCCCGACTCGGCGCGTTCGCAGAGGTTAATCGCGTAGCGTTTGAGCGCATTATAGCTCTCTTCCGCGCTTTGATCGGTTACCTTGCGCCCTTTGCGTAACTCATCGATCGCTGCGCGCAGCGCATCCTCCGATCCTCCTATTTCCTGTAGCAATCGCCCTCCTTTGTCTTTTCCCATTAGGATGCCAAGCAACATCAGCTCAATGGAGATGTATTCGTCACCGAATTCCGGCAGCATCTTCTTGGCGCGCGCCAGCGCCTGATTGGCTTCCTTGGTGAGGTACTGCTTTTCGGTTCCTTCCACTTTGGGGTAGGCACGGATGGCGCGGTCCAGCCGGCTTCTCAAAGCCGTCATATTTATATCCATTTTCTGAAGAAGGAAAGCAGCGACGCTTTCATCCGTTTCCAGGATGCCCTTGATCAGGTGCACCGTATCCACTTGTTGCTGGTCCAGCCCCGCCGCCAGCTTCTGGGCTGCCAGGATAGAATCCTGGGCTTTTATGGTGAAGTTATCGTAGGTCATTGTTACTTTTTTACCTGTATGATGTCCTCCGGGGACGCAGAAAATTTAACGGCCGGTGTTTTCAACCGTCCTCAGCAGGATAAACGACGGCCGTTTATGTCGATGTTGTATTAGTCGGTTTTTCGAAAATTTTGGGCACAATAATAAGCAATTTGCAGCCGTAAAAGTTTTGTCAATCTACCAAAGACCTGTTTTTGGAGGACTAAAATCATTCCCGCCGTATTACATCCCCCCTTTCAAAGTTCGATCCGCTCAGGACCTTGCACAACGAAGCTTTGCCTTGCCCGATCGCCGGATCGTCCACTTCCAATTCGCCGATTTCCTCATCGATCTTCCCAAGTGGAATGCCCGTATCCGGATCGATCAATGCTTTACCCAGGCGATAGACCTTAAAAGACATGCCTTTTTCCAGGCCATCCAGTTCGCCGGCGTTAATGTACACCTTGCCGCCGTCGCTGGTTATAACTTTAGCCGACCAGGGAATATCACCGGCATTTCGCTCTATTAGTTTCGCCGCCTGCTCCATCGCCTTGCGCGTAGCCTTTCCGATCAGTGATTCGTCGAAGGAACTGCGGCTGTCGAAGCGATAACTGCGGTAGGAAACATCGGGCGACACGGTGCTTTTGGATTCGCGTACATTATCAGCGAAGATAATTTCACCGGTTTGGGTATTGATCATCCGGATATCCATCCCCACGACGGCCGACTGACTGCTACCGCCCACGCGGATGCCGCTGATGCGTACGCTCTTGTTGTCCTGTTTCTGTCCGAATTCAGTGACCACCCCGTATATGGCCACCTCCGCGCCCAGCGTCCGCCCGGCTTCGGCGGCGCTTTCCGCGCCGTTTATGTCGGACAGGTCCACTGTTATTTCCTTGCCCGATTCTTCTACTTCCGCCACTTCGATGATCCGGAAGTCACCGGAAGCGGCCAGTTCGGTGATGATCATCTCACTGATGCCTTCACCAACGGTTTTGCTGTCCCACCACTGGTATTTGCTGCTCGACTTGTCTTGAAATTCAAAAACCACAACGCGTTTTCTCAATTTATTCTTCTGAGCATGAGAAAGCGGCAGCACCAAAAAAACGACGAGCAAACAAAGAAAGTATCTCTTGTACATCTGGCTGAATTTTGTTTTTAAACAGTTATGTAAAATAAGTAAACACAGCGGGGGATACAAGATAAGTGCGTGGATTGATGCGGTCTTTTTAATTCACAGAAGATAGCTTCGGCCGCTCTCCATCGTTTTCCTGTGACGATCCCGGAGTGCTGCGACCGGAATCGATGTAGCGCTGCATGAGGCTGGTCAGGCTATCTACTACTGCCGGGTAATCGTTCACCAGGTTATGGGTCTCCCCGGGATCTTCCTCCAGGTTGTAGAGCTGGCGGGGAGGCAGCCCCCCGGCAACAGCCCTCTTGGGTGTCGGATAGCTCCAGCCACCGGAGCCCGGGCAGAATGCCAGTTTCCATTTGCCCTGCCGTATAGCGAAAGAACCATTAATGGAGTGGTGGACGGTGGCTTCCCGGACCGGTTCCTCCGTGCTTTCACCCAGCAAAACAGGAAGCAGGTTGAAACTATCTTCGCCGGCATTGTCGGGTAAAGTCTGCCCCACAACAGCGGCAGAGGTGCGCAGCAGATCAGTCAGGCAAATGGTCTGATCTGACACTGCTCCGGCTTTTACCCGCTGTGGCCAGCGCATGATAAAAGGCACCCGGTGGCCGCCTTCGTAAATATCGGCTTTATGGCCCCGGTACCCATCACTCGGATCATGCCCAAAAGCAGCGAGCTCTTCGAAGTCGGCCATCGGACTGCAGCCGTTGTCACTGGTAAAGATCAGCATCGTGTTGTCACGTTGACCGTTTTCTTCCAGGGCCTGCATCACCTGTCCGACCACATCGTCGACCATCAGGACGAAGTCTCCGTAGGCATTCGTGCTGCTGGCGCCCTGGAATCCCTTGGTGGGCAGTATGGGGGTGTGGGGCGCCGGCAGGGGAAAGTAGAGAAAAAAAGGCTGGTCTTCTCCAGACCGCCGGCTAATATAATCGACAGCTCTTCTGGTCAGTTCAGGCAAAACTTCTACGTGTTTGAAATCCTGCCCTATTGGCCCCCGGCGCCAGAAGCCCTTGCCTTCGTTGGCTTCGATAGTGTCGATCGCCGTTGTCGTCACCCGGTCGTTTTCGATGTACAAATAAGGTGGAATATCCAGAGATGCAGTAATACCGAAGAAGTAATCAAAGCCATAGCCATTAGGCCCGTTCTCAATAGGTTGGGTCAGGTCAGCCACACCGGAAGAGTCCATTACCCAGTCCAGTCCCAGATGCCACTTGCCGATACAGGCGCTGTGATAACCATGTTTTTTGAGCAGGGAAGCTACCGTCATCCGCTGCGGATCGATAAGATGCTCGTCATAACTAAACAACACGCCCTGCTTCAGGCGGCTGCGCCAGGCGTAACGACCGGTGAGTACGCCGTAGCGGGTGGGGGTGCAAACGGCCGAGTTGCTGTGGGCGTCGGTGAAAATCATTCCTTCTGAAGCCAGCCGGTCCAGGTGCGGTGTTTGGAAAGCGGCGCTGTCGTTGAGAGCCGATACATCTCCGTAGCCCATGTCGTCAGCCAGAATATACACGATGTTCGGCAGGTTTTGCTGATCTGCACTTTCAGTATCACCGGAGCAGGCAGACAGCATTAACAGAAGAACGGGAAAGAAGAAGTCGTTGGGTTTCACTATTGTTGAATGCTTTTAGTAGGAGGTTTCCGGAAAACGCTTTAAACCAATATAAAATTACTAAATTAAGCTCTTTATCTGAACTTCTTCCGGTCAAGGATGAGCCGGACCTATATTCATTCCTGAATGAATCTCCGCACTTTTTTTCACATTTTCCTGAGCTGCTCTTTTTTTTTGACCAGCCTTGTCCCCCTTTTGGGAAAGCACGACACGCTTTATCTCTGCCTGCCTGGCTCCGGCATACAGCTTCAGGCTGATCCCGGTTACGCCGGCTACCGCTGGTCGCCTGGTGGCACGCTTGACAACCCGACCATCCACCATCCAACGGCTTATCCCCAGGAAACGACTACCTATTACCTGGAAGCCATCACCACGCTCGCCGCCGATCAAAACCTGATCAGCAATCCTGATTTTTCAGCGGGCAATACAGCGTTCAGCACCGACTACGGCTTCGCTCCCGGCCGCATACATACCCAGGGGCTGTACGGCGTGGGCGATAACCCGGCGAGTTTCAATTCCGTATACTTTTCGCCTTGCCAGGACCACACTGACGGAAGCGGGAATATGATGATCGTCGATGGGTCGCCTAGGGCCAACCAGGAAGTTTGGTGTCAAAGTATTGAGGTAAGGCCCGGTCTCAACTACGCCTTTTCCGTATGGATTAGCTCTATTAACGCTCCCAATCCGGCCGTCCTTCAGTTCAAGATTAACGATCAGCAAATCGGTTTGCCCTTCAATGCTTCCGGAGCGGTTTGCCAGTGGCGGCAGTTTTACGAAATATGGAATGCCGGGGAAGCCACCGCCGCGGAAATCTGTATCATCAATCAAAATACGCAAACCGGCGGCAATGACTTCGCACTCGATGACTTTGCCTTTTTTCAGGTGGGAGACGTGGTTCGCGACACCTTTACGGTTATTGTAGAAGACCGGCCGGTAACGGAAATAGATACGGCTGTCTGCCCCGGTGCCTTCATCGAGTTCAACGGTCAACTGATTCCTGCTGACACCTCGGTCACCTTTTCCTTCCCTACAGATACAGGCTGCGATTCGCTGGTCCGGCTCCGGGTCGATACGCTGGCGGGCATCAGGGAGAACAGCATGCCCATCGTACTGACTCCCTCACCCGGTGTAACCCTGGACGAACCGGCGCCCGTAGAAGTGGGCATTAATGATAATGCCTCGACGCCCCTGTTTTACCAGTGGACTCCTTCCGCCGGAGTGGCCTGCCCTACCTGCCCCGTCACCGAAGTGTTCCCGGAACAGACCACTACCTACACCATCATCGCGACCGATTCGGAAGGGTGCACTATTTCTGCACAATGGACGGCCACCATCACTTTCCGGGGCAACTTTTTCATTCCCAACGCCTTCTCGCCCAACGGCGACGGTATCAATGACGAACTGCCCGTATTCCCGGGAAGGGGGATCGACGGCATCCGCGCCTTCCGGGTCTTCGACCGCTGGGGCAACCTGATATTCGAGCGGAAGGAATGTACAGGTATGGACGCCAGCTGCGCCTGGGACGGCACCTTCCGGGGGCAGAACGCTCCCGCAGGGGTATACCCCTATTCCTTGATTGTAGACTATGCCGACGGGGTGTCGGAGACCATTGGCGGGCAGGTGGTGCTGGTCAGGTGAAAAAATAAAGTAACTATTCATCGCCGCTGCGCAGCGATATTTTTTGTTTTGCCACAGATTATCATTATGGAAAATCTGTGTAATCTGAGGCTTTCAAAAAAACTTTCCTGACGAAACCAGGATAGTGAATAATAAATCTGTAAAGCACTGAGCTACATTTTAGGCGCCAAGCATAAAACGAAATTCATGAAAACTTTTCCGTTTCTAATCACGGCCGCACTGGCCTTCTGTACTTTTCAGGAAATCAATGGACAAGACCTTGCAGACTTACCGCTATTCGATAAGCAGCGCGCAGCAGTTGCGCAGGACTGGTTGGTGGAGCCGGTAGCGAAAAAAGCCGCCCTGTACCGCGATGAGGGCGGACGGCTGATTCTAAGCAACGGGCTAGCGTCCCGCACCTTCTCCCTGTCGCCCAACGGGGCCACAGCGGGACTCGATAACCTGATGAACGGGGAAAGCCTGCTGCGCTCTGTCCGTCCGGAGGCCAGACTCGTCATCGACGGCGATACGGCCGACATCGGCGGGCTAAACGGACAACCCATCCACAATTACCTGCTGCCAGAGTGGCTGGAAGAGATGAGTTCCGATTCTATGGCTTTTCAACTGCGGGGTTTTGAATCCGGCCCCACCCGGCCTCGTTTTCCCTGGAAAAAGCGCCTGGAATGGATGCCCGAAGACCTGCCCTGGCCCGCACCGGGATTGGAACTCGTTTTCCGCTATGTTCCCTCCGAGGCTCTCATCCGGCAATCTCCGCAGATGAAAGAGTTGACGGTCATGGTGCATTACGAATTATACGACGGGCTGCCGCTCTTCGGCAAATGGATCAGGGTGGAAAACAACGGTGACGTTCCGGTCACCATCGATCGGTTTACCAGCGAAATCCTCGCCGCCGTCGAACCTGAAAGTGTGGTGGATGAAAAGCAGCGCTGGATGCTGCCGAACATCACCGTGGAAACCGACTATCGCTTCGGCGGTATGACCAATGACCAGGCCTACGACAACAGCGTGGCCTGGCGAACGGATCCGCTGTACGCCAGCCAGGTCAACTACCAGCGCACCATGCCCTGCCTGCTGGAGTGCGGCCCCGGTATCGGTCCCGCGGTTGAAGTAGCGCCGAACGAAAGCTGGGAAAGCTTCCGCAGCTGGGAACTGCTCCATAAAAACCGGGACCGAGAGCGCAAGGGGCTGGCCATGCGCCGTATGTACCGGGCGCTGGCCCCCTGGGTGACCGAAAACCCCATCCTGATGCACGTTCGTCAGGCTGACGATACCTCCGTTAAGCAGGCCATAGATCAGTGTGCCGAGGTCGGCTTCGAAATGGTCATCATGACCTTCGGCAGCGGCTTTAACCTGGAGGACACCATTGCGGAAAATATTCAACGGATGAAGGCGCTGACCGACTACGCACATGAAAAAGGCATCGCCCTCGGCGGCTACTCCCTGCTGGCCAGCCGGCGGGTGGGCGACGGTAACGACGTGGTGATGCCGGAAGGACAAAGCCCGCGTTTCGGCAACTCCCCTTGCCTGGAAAGCGAGTGGGGGCAGCAATATTTTAATACCCTCTATCAGTTTTATGGGCAGACCGGACAGGATATCCTTGAACACGACGGCTCCTACCCGGGCGATGTCTGCATGTCGCAGGATCACCCAGGCCACAAGGGACTGGCCGACTCGCAGTGGAAACAGTTTGAAAAAATTACGGGTTTTTACCGCTGGTGCCGCAGCCAGGGCATCTATCTCAATGTACCCGACTGGTACTTCCTCAATGGCAGCAATAAAACGGGAATGGGCTACCGCGAAACGAACTGGTCGCTGCCGCGGGCGCAGCAGGAAATTATCGAGCGGCAAAACATCTACGACGGCACCTGGGAAAAGACACCCTCCATGGGCTGGATGTTCGTCCCCCTCGTCGAGTATCACGGCGGCGGCGAAGCAGCCACCATCGAACCGCTGCGGGAGCACCTCCCCCACTACGAACAACGGCTGGCCAACCTCTTCGGCGCCGGGGTGCAAGCCTGCTACCGGGGCCCTCAGCTTTACGACGCCCCGGAAACCAAAGCCGTCGTAATGAAATGGGTCGACTTCTATAAAGCCCATCGCAAAATCCTCGACAGCGACATCTTCCACATCCGCCGGCCCGACGGGCGCGATTACGACGCCATCCTCCACGTCGACCCCTTCGGCGAAGAACGAGGCCTGCTCATGGTGTATAACCCGCTAAACCAACCCATCGAGCGGACCATCGAACTGGATTTGTACTACACCGGATTGAAGGAGGAAGCGGAAGTGATCAATCAAGACGGCAACAGCCGCCGGTACCAAATGAGCCGGGATTACCATATCCGTCTGCCGATGACCATCCCGGCCCGAAGTCAGGTGTGGTTTGTGATTAAGTGAAGGCGGAAGTCGGAATGCGGAAAGCGGAAGGTTTACCCTGTGGAATTCGTGAAACGACTATTCCACAGGGTAAACCCGATCAGCGCCGCGGCCTGCCCTGCTGACTATCAACTGTCCTGCTGCTGACTACTGCCCCACCGCCGCACCTCTTCCAAGCACCTTCACGCACACCGGACTTTCCTGCCTCGCATAGCGGATACCTTCCTCCCACCAGAGGGTCATTTGTTCGGGGTCGAAGATGAAGTTGTTTTCCGTAAGGAGATGCGGCGTGTGATAACAATTCAGTTGAACTTCTTTATGGCGGCTTTGCAGGTTGCCGATCAGGACGTCATTACGCCCGATCTGGCCGAGCATGAAATCCATGGTGCGGACCAGCAGGCTGAAGGGGTTACGGGTGGGTAACTTACACTCCACCGGGCCTTCCTGTGGCTTTAGGATGATGGCGTCCACTTCGAGCGCATCCAGGCGCAGCGCTTCCTGCAGGGGCAGGTAATTGCCAAAGCCGCCGTCGGCGTACTCCATTCCGTTTTTTCTGACCACACTCATAAAGGGAACAACATTGGCCGATACCCACATCCAATCACAGAATTCCTCGTAGGAATGATCGCGGACCGATTTGTACTCCAGCATGTCACAGCTCAGATTGGCGACCGTAACGATTACGTCTTTATCCGTTTTCAGCAATCGCTCGTAATCCGCCTTGGTGAAGGTATGGCTGATCAGCTTGCGCAAATTTTTGCTTTCGCCAAAAGTACTTTTCCCGCTCAGGAACATCCGCAGAGTGTTGAAGTGGTTGATCCCAAAAGAGGAGATGCCGTTTTTCTTGCGTATCCAAAAGGGATTGACATTGAAGATATCGTCCTGGGTGACATTGGTAAACACCCGCTTCAGGCGGTCAATTTCGCCCAAAGCCAGTAGCGGAATAAGCAGAGAACCGGCAGAAGTGCCGAGAAAAAGATCGTACTCACGACCGCATTCCCTGATCAGAAACTCCGCTACCCCGCCCGCGTAGGCGCCCTTACTTCCCCCACCGGATATGACAAGCGCTTTCATGTGCTGTTAGTTTATTCTTAACCAAGAGAAAGATAGGCAATCTCTTATTATAAAAACAATTTCTTCAGCGCGGAGATCATATTCAACAAGCAGGTAATTGTCGTTGTCAGGACCTGGTGCCTCGGGAACTAGTGGAAGACACCGGAAGTTCGTAGCTAATTCTGGAAGCGGTCAGATATTTACGCCACCGGACCTGGGCGGGCGCCCGACCAACAGTCGGAAAAAGGCCTGAGCACTTTTGGCAAATGGACAAGAAGACCGGAAGCTAGATTTGCAAATCAGAGATTTTTTCTTCTAATCTCCCAGTCTCCCTGTCTGCTATTCCAGTGACCACACCCGGCCGCCGCTGATCTCCTCCACCGGCGAGCAGTTGACGAATTCGCCGGGGATGGGATCGTAGGCCAGCACTTCGGTACCGACGGTTTCGGAACTGAAGTAGCCGGCGATCACAGCCTGCTTGAGTACAAGGTAGAAGGGGAAGTATTCCGGGTCGGATTCTTCGCGGTTGCGTTCCTCCAGGACAGCTTCCTTATCGACCATGGTGAGGTGCTCCAGTCGTTGTTCCGGCGACAGGTCTACGAATGATCTGCCGTTGTTGACCTCTTTACAAAGGGCGTCGAATTCCTCCATCCCCTTTTGGTACATCTCCTGCTCGGCTTCCGAAACATAGTCCTTCAGCATCAGGTCGATAAACTGATGGACCTTGACGTCTTTGGCGCCGGGAGAATCTTCCGTACGCGGCAGGATGGTCTCGGCGATCTCGGCGATCAAAGAGGCCTGTTCCTGGCTTAGGAAAGCCGGCGTCCAGTCGCCGGAAAGGGTAGTGTCGGCTTTACAACCCTGCATAACGGCGCTGACCGTGCCGGCGCTTAGAGCGTAGCCGGTGAGTAGAAAGGTTCTTTTTAAAGCTTCTCTTCTATCCATGGTTTGGTAAGTTTGTTGGTCTTTAATGATTTTGAATCGTGCACCACTTCCTTCTTCTACAAATTCATCTTTTTCAGTTCCTTGACCGCATGATCGGCAGCGCGGGCCGTCAGGGCCATGTAAGTCAGAGAAGGGTTCTGGCAGCCGGCGGAAGTCATGCAGGACCCGTCGGTGACATACACGTTGGGCAGGTCGTGCATCTGGTTCCATTTATTCAGCACCGAGGTTTTTGAATCACGTCCCATGCGGGCGGTGCCCATTTCGTGGATGCCCAGTCCGGGCCAGGAGCCGGCGTCGTAAGTCTGTATATCCTTGAAGCCGGCAGCTTCCAGCATTTCGGCGGCAGCGGCCATCATATCCGGACGCATCTTCTTTTCGTTCTCTTTGAACTCGCAATCAATCTTCAGGGTGGGGTTCCCCCAGGCGTCGAGCTTGTCTTTATCCAGCGTTACTTTGTTCTCGTAGTAAGGCAGGCATTCGCCGAAGGCGGTCATGCCCATGCGCCAGGGGCCGGGCTTGATGAGTTCGGCCTTGAGGTCGGCGCCGAGTGTAGAATCCAGTTCACGGACACCACGCATCCAGTTTTCGCGGCTGGCCCCGCCCTGGTAGCCATAGCCGCGGATGAAGTCCTTCATCTTCGTCTTACCGTCGACATTGCGGAAGCGCGGAATGTAGAAGCCAGTGGGGCGGCGGCCCTTGTAGTACTGGTCCTGGAAGCCGTCGTAGGTGCCCGAAGCGCCGCAACGGAAGTGGTGATCCATGAGGTTGTGTCCCAGCTGGCCGCTGCTGTTGCCCAGTCCGTCAGGAAATTCCTCATTGGCAGAATTCAGAAGGATGTTCGTAGTACCCAAGGCCGAGGCGTTGAGGAAGATGATACGGCTGTAGAATTCGTGTGTCTCCTTCGTCTCCCGGTCAATAATGCGTACGCCGGTGGCTTTGCCCGCTTCCTTATCATAAATGATGGAGTGAACAATCGAATTGGGGCGCAGCGTCATATTACCGGTAGCTTCGGCGGCCGGCAGCGTAGAAGCATTGCTGGAGAAGTAGGCGCCGTAAGGACAGCCACGAATGCAGCGGTTTCTGAACTGACACTTGCCGCGATTGCCGTGGATCTTCGGGTTCGGGGCGGTCAGGTGTGCGGTACGGCCGATGGTCAGTCGCCGTTCGGGAAAAGCTTTTTGAATGGCTTCCCGGGAATGCTGTTCCACGCAGTTGAGTTCTATCGGAGGTAAAAACTGCCCGTCGGGCAATTGCGGCAGGCCCTCCTTCATCCCCTGAATGCCCGCGAAGCGTTCCACGTAGTCGTACCAGGGGGCAATATCCGCATAGCGAATAGGCCAGTCCACAGCGATGCCGTCACGAGCATTGGCTTCAAAGTCCAGATCACTGAGGCGGTAGGAGTGCCGCCCCCACATAATAGAGCGGCCGCCCACATGGTAGCCCCGCATCCAGTCGAAGCGCTTCTCCTCCTGGTAAGGGTGCAGGTCATCCCTGACGAACCAGTGCTTGCTGTATTCCGAAATGGTGTAGCCGGTACGGTTTTGTTTGAAATAGTGTTTTTTAATTTCCTCCTGCGGTGTTCTTCCCCTTCCGGGAAAATCCCAGGGGTCCAGGTTGGCCGTCGGATAGTCAACGACATGGCGGACATTGCGGCCCCGCTCCAGCACCAGCGTTTTCAGGCCCTTTTCGGTCAGCTCCTTGGCTGCCCAGCCACCGCTGATCCCCGAGCCGATGACAATAGCATCGTAGGTCACTTCCTCTTTTCCTTGTGAGTTGAAATACATCAGATATGATCGTTTTATGAGTATTGTGGTTAATTGACTGTATAGCAATTAAATTGTTCTGACTTGGTTTTTCAAAGGAAAGAAAGGTGGTGGGTATAAGGGTCAATATGATCTTTCAGAGAATCGCTAAACTATCAAAAATATATTTTCTGATCGCTGAGGTGAAGAATTTATTTTGTAAAATATTGGCCGGAAAGAAGTTCCCGGACGCTTGAGTTTTTGCCTCCTCTCCATCCAGCAACCTCGTGCGGGGGGCCTCTAGACAGATAAAACCCATGGAATTGGCGAAGCGACTATTCTACAGGGTTAAGGTTCTTCGGTTCTGTTTGGAGCTGTCGGATTGCGCCCCGCTTTCCCCCGCATAGCCGGGCGCTGTGGACCATCGACTATTAACTATCTTTACGCCACACACTACAAAGACATTACCATGCGAAGAGACGACTGGCGCTTACTACTCACCTATCTGCCCTCCCTGATTATTGCCGCGGCCTTGCTCGGCGTATTGATCTGGCGATTATGGCCGGCGCCGGAGCGGATTTCCGGAGAGGAGCTTTACCAGGCACATTTTGTTCCCTATCCCAATGTGGTGGCGCCCATCGACCGGGACGTGCCGGCGCAAGAACGCAGCCTGCGGGAGCACGCCTACCAGGCATACGAATCCTATGATTACGGGCAGGCCGACATCTTGCTGGCCAAACTCCCGGCTTCCGATACGACGCAGTTTTACCGGGGGATGATCGCCATGATCAAAGACCGCTTTGCCCAGGCCCGCTCTTTCTTGAGTCCACTCGCCGAAGAGGAGGGCGAAGCCTTTCACGAGGCCGGCGAATGGTACGAAGCGCTACTCCTGCTTCGCGAGGAAAAACTGAATGCCGCCAGGCGGCGGCTGGAAATGATCGCCAGTGAGCCTTCTCATCCTTTTCTGGAACGGGCTCAGCGATTATTAGACGACATGTGAGGCGTTCCAAGAACAAATTCCATGCTCACAACCTCTTATATAGTGAAGGCGATCAAGTAAATTTGCGCAAAATCCTTACATTTGAGCTTCTTTGAAAAAGGACGGAATTTCTGGCTGTTTATCAAAGAAATCTATTGGTTCGCCCCGGAAAAGCCGGTAAAGATTATTTAACGAAAAAACTTCCATCGACTATGCCTTTCGATATTGAAATGCTCCGGGCTCATTTCGAGTCCTTTCCCAAGCGCGTGGACGAGGCCAAGAAGAAACTAGGCCGTCCGTTGACGCTCTCGGAAAAAATTCTCTACGCCCACCTGCACGCCGAATCTCCACTTCAAAATTACAATCGTGGCAAAGACTACGTTTTCTTCGCCCCCGACCGGGTAGCCATGCAGGACGCCACGGCGCAGATGGCACTGCTGCAGTTCATGATGGCTGGTCGTGATAATGTCGCTGTTCCCAGTACGGTACACTGTGATCACCTGATTCAGGCTGAAGTAGGAGCAGAGGAAGACCTGGAAAAGGCATTGGATACAAATAAGGAGGTGTATGACTTCCTGGCTTCCGTTTCCAACAAGTACGGCCTCGGCTTCTGGAAACCCGGTGCAGGTATCATCCATCAGATCGTACTGGAAAACTACGCCTTCCCGGGCGGTATGATGATCGGTACCGACTCCCATACCCCCAACGCCGGCGGCCTCGGTATGGTAGCTATCGGCGTCGGTGGCGCCGACGCGGTAGACGTCATGGCGGGCATGCCCTGGGAACTCAAGATGCCCAAGCTCATCGGCGTCAAACTCACCGGCAAAATGAGCGGCTGGACCTCCTCCAAAGATGTCATTCTGAAGGTTGCCGGCATCCTTACCGTAAAAGGAGGAACGGGAGCCATCGTCGAATACTTCGGCGAAGGCGCCGAATCTTTGTCCTGCACCGGCAAAGGCACCATCTGCAACATGGGCGCCGAGATCGGCGCAACGACCTCCACCTTCGGCTATGACGAAACGATGAGCCGTTACCTCAAAGCCACCGACCGCGCCGAGGTGGCCGAAATGGCCGACAAGGTCGCCGATTACCTGACCGGCGACGCCGAGTGCTACGCCAACCCTGAAAAATATTTCGATCAGGTGATCGAGATCGACCTCAGTACGCTGGAGCCTCACGTCAACGGGCCTTACACCCCGGATCTCGCCTGGCCGATCTCCAAGTTTGCCCAGGCCGTTAAGGAAAATGACTATCCGCAAAAGCTGGAAGTAGGCCTCATCGGCTCCTGCACCAATTCTTCCTACGAAGATCTGGACCGCGCCGCTTCGCTGGCCAAGCAAGCCATGGCCAAAAAACTGAAAGTAAAATCCGAATTCACCATCACCCCCGGCTCCGAGCAAATCCGCTATACGGTATCCCGTGACGGGCAGCTCAAGTCTTTCGAAGATATCGGCGGCGTGGTGCTGGCCAACGCCTGCGGCCCCTGTATCGGACAATGGGCGCGCCATACGGAAGACCCCAACCGGGCCAACTCCATCATCACCTCCTTTAACCGCAACTTCTCGAAGCGCAATGACGGCAACCCGGCCACCCGCTCCTTCGTCGCTTCCCCCGAGTTGGTCACCGCTATGGCCATCGCCGGCGATCTGACCTTCAACCCGCTGACCGATACGCTGGTCAACGAGGACGGAGAGGAAGTCAGACTGGATCCCCCGACCGGCATCGAACTGCCGGAAAAAGGCTTCGCCGTCGAGGACGCCGGCTTCCTGGCGCCCGCCGAAAACGGCTCGGATATCGAGGTAAAAGTGGACCCTGAAAGCAACCGTCTGCAGCTGCTCACGCCCTTCGAGCCCATCACGCAGGAGGATGTCACGGGCATGCGCCTGCTTATCAAAGCCAAAGGCAAGTGCACCACTGACCACATCTCGATGGCCGGCCCCTGGCTGACCTACCGTGGTCACCTGGAGAATATTTCCAACAACCTGCTCATCGGCGCTATCAATTACTTTAACGACGAGACAAACAGCGTCGCCAACTACGTCGATGATCCCGATAATGCGGAGTTCCTGCCTGTTCCGGACAGCGCCCGCAAGTATAAGAAGGCCGGCACCGGCACGGTCGTCTTCGGCGAAGAAAACTACGGCGAGGGCTCCTCGCGCGAGCATGCCGCCATGGAACCGCGCCACGTAGGCGTCATGGCAGTCATCGTCAAGTCTTTCGCCCGCATCCACGAGACCAACCTCAAGAAGCAGGGCATGCTGGCCCTTACCTTCGCCAATCCCGAGGATTATGAGAAGGTCCGCCAGGATGACAAGATCGACATCCCCGATTTCTCGGAAATGGCACCGGATAAGCCGCTGACGATCGCCCTGCACCACAGCGACGGCAGTAAGGATGAATTCAAGGTCAACCACACGTACAACCAGGCGCAGATCGACTGGATACGGGCCGGCTCGGCGTTGAATAAAATCCGGGAAGAATTAATAGGGTAAACAGCAAAACTGTTAAAAAAGGCAGGCCGTACAACTTTAGGCCTGCCGCCATCTTCTATACTGTAAAGGTTAATTGAATTTTCGATTTTAAGGAGCCACCTGCCGTAGGCAGCGTGGCTTTTTTTTAGATGCTCATGCTCTCGACCTTCCTGTTAGATAGTCCAGGGCAGCTTCCACCCTTTCCACATTGGACAGCAGCACGCGATCGCCACCCTCCTGTTTTATGGTACGAAGTAACTCATATAATCGCTCGTCATCGCCGATTCTCAGCTGGCCGGCATAGATCAGCTCCGCCAGGGCGTTGGTGAGAAACCCCTTGGCTACATTGGTCCTGGCGTTTGGAACGATAGACTCCAGCACATCCAGATCGGCAATATCCGGAACGATTTTCACCTTCCGGCCGATGGCGCAAATGACGGCGAGGTCGGTCGTTCCTATGTATTCCCGAACCAGGTCGGGGAAGAGCATCAACTTCTCGGCCATTTTGCGGGCGATGTGGATTTTCATTCTGAGCATGGAGGGGATATTGCTCATCCGGTCGGTTTTGGCAAATTCTACGGCTAACTCCTTGATTTCCTTTTTCACCTGTTCCTTGGAAGGCACATCCCTGAAAAACTTGTGGTCCATCTCCCCTACCGAATCGAGGATTTCCAACAGGCTGAGGGTAATGGAATTGAATTCCGTTTTATAATCCTTCATCGATATTTCTCCTCTCAGCCTTTCCGCTTCCAGCCGCCGGAAGCGGGCGGAAGTGTGATACACTTCCGTAGTCATATTATTAGCAGCCCCTTCGATAAAAAGGATCAGCTCGTCGAGCACCTTGTCGAGATTGCCCTGGGAGATCAGTCGTTTCAATTTACCTGGGTCCAAAGTAGATTTTTTTGTTTTCATATTTGGCGATTTTAAAAGGTGGGGTTTCGATTACCGCCAGTTCTTTTTGGCGATAACAGTCTTACAAGAAAACAATAATTTTTAATTTTCTTATAGAAAAGAATCCACTATGAATGAAAGGGTTCTGAACAGAAAAATTGCCGGTAAAAAGTCAACGGGGTAACCTGGGGCCCTGTTTGACGCGCTTTTACAGCAAACCACTTCAGGTATCAGACCGGTGGAAGATAGGCGGGCGTCTTCTGCCGGATTGACGGGGTGACTCAGAGTCCAGGGTCACCCCGTCAATTGCTTCGAAGAGCGCTCAAATATGCGGACTGCTGAACCCCAGTCTTCTCAGCCCCTCCTTCACCTCCGGGCAGCTCATAAACAGCTCCCAGAACATCCCGCTGCGATGATTTTCGATCATTGCCACAATAGGCCCCTGGTCGATGGCCAGGTAGCGTTCGGCCACCCAGTCGTATTCGGGGCTGAAGGCATCGTAGAGACCGGCGGGACCGATCAGCATATCGCCGTAGTCCTCGTAGAAACCGCGGATGGCCTGCATGGATTTTTCCGGCGTGTAGGGGATAGAACTAACGGCGGCCGTTGGGGAAATCACCCCTCTGTCGGCGCCGGGGCGATGCCCGGCGTAGCCGACGCTGCCGTCATCATTCCGGGTATAGCTGGAGGTGAGGCCCCAGCAGTCTTCTCCGTAGCCTTCAAACCCTTCCGGGTTCTGCACGCAGTAAGTGTAGTGTATGAGAGCGTGGTTGCGGTTGAGCAACTCGTAGTCGGCGTACTGGTCTGTCAGTCCGCGGGGGTCCAGGCCGAGGTAGGAATAATGGGCCCAGAAAAGCGGGCCGACCGGTGCGTCACTGCCGGAATAGTAATCGAGCACCCGTTCATAGCCCAGAAAGCTATCGTTCGCGACAATATCGCCGCCGCGGGCCCAACCCTCGTGGTAGACAGCCGGATCGATAGGATGGGTAGGTGATGAAGCGCCCAGCACGAAGGCGATCAGGCATTCATTGTAGCCCTGGATATTGAAGTCCATTTCAAAGCCATAGTTAGGCGACCAGTGCCAGTACAGCGCGTTTTCGCCTTTGGTATGCCAGTTCCAGTTCATCTCCCGCCAGAACGTATCGATATCGGCGGCCAGTGCCTGTTCGGTTTCGCTGCCGTCCTGAAAGTACTGGCGCACACAGAGGAGGCCCTGGGCGAGGAAGGCGCTCTCCACAATATCGGCGCCGTCATCTTTCCGGCTAAAGGGTTTGACTTCACCGGTGCGGCCGTTGAGCCAGTGCGGCCAGATGCCGTGGAAGCGATCGGCGTTTTCGAGGAAGTCGACGATCTGCCGGAAGCGCTCGACAGCCTGCTTACGGGTGATGTAGCCGCGCTCGATGCCGGAGAGGATGGCCATCAGTCCGAAGCCGGTACCGCCGGTGGTAACGACATGAGAATCATTTTGCGGGTAATCGCCGCTCGGATGGAAGCGTTCGCGGGCGAGGCCGGAATTGGGCTCGGCGTGATCCCAGAAGTAGCGGAAGGCCTGGCGCTGGGTGGAGTCGAGCAGTTGCTCGTCGGAGGCGCCGGTCCACCTGGAGGCTTCCGTTCCGTTATTCTCCGTCTGTTGAGAGCCGGTATTGTTGCAGGCGGATATAACCAGAATGATAAGAAGAAATGGAAGAAATAGTCTCATAATAGAGTGGATTAGTATTGTAAAATCTTTCACTGCGCCGCAATAAGAATGAAATCTGCTATCGAAGCGGTGTACAATTTACTTATTTCGTCTCCGGGCATTTCTTTATAGTAAGGCTTATTTTCCGGATGATGTTGAAGTACCCGGACACAATTATTTTGAGTTTCCCAATCGATCTGGTGAATTTACACCAGCACATGCTGGCCATCAGCTTCGACCTGCCGGAGGAAGCGGACATGACCGCATTTAAGCACATCATGTTCGACTGGATGCCGCACGGCCACGAGCCTGTCGTCTTCGAAAGGCCCCACTTCGACTTCCACCTGTACTACACCACGGAAGCCTAACGGCTCGCCATCATGCCCACTGACACCGTAAAATTCAACCGCTTTCCCGCGGCGGGATACATTCCCGAGTCCTTCATCCCCCGGGGGGCGTGCCGCAGATGGGCGTGCACTGGATCGACCCCTCCGAGCCGGTGTTCAACGGACAGCCTTTCACTAAAACCTTTATCTACGGTTCCTACGACGGTGAGGTGAACTTCCTGGAGACAATAATCGACAAAACCTGCATCGAGCAGTTCAAATCGGGAAGCAAACCGATCAAACAGCCGGCGAAGTATCCGGCGCCGGGCAAGTTCTACCCAACTCACTACGGGTTTGATTATCAGCCCTCGGCTAAAATACTGCGCCTGTCGCTGGGGACTTTTGTGCAGAAATAACAGCTGTATGGGATAAGCCAGGTTCCCTGGGAAGGGGCCTCCTGCTTTTTTAAGAAGTTTACGAAACCTCCGAAGTGTGTTGATTACCCATATCTTTAGTTGGTGCAAACTTCATCGGTTCTTCCGTTTTTCTGTTCCTCTGTTCTTCGGTTCCGGCCTTTTTTAGCAGTTTTCACCTTTTATTTGACAATCAGAACCGCAGAACAGAAGAATTATGAACATTTACCCGTCCCGAGGAACAAGGGGCGGGGAAGAAGTAGCCCCAAATCGAACTCATGGGTAATCAATACACCTCCGAAGTTTCGATAACGTGGATGTTTCGCAAACGGTCACACAAACCGGTATCCCCGCTTCACCAGCGGCAGCGCCGGCGCGGCGGGCGGTGTTCAGGGTTCGCCTACCCTACCGGGGTATTCTTCGTTTGCCATGATGTGGACTTCCACCTTCGGCGCTACAGACATTTTGACCATGTCGTACTGCGGGAAGTACTGTTGCACGCCGCCTCCGTCCCAGCTGATCTCGAAAGTCTTTTCACTGGTTAATTGCTTTACATTGTAAAACCAGGAAGATTAGTATGGTTTCCAAGAAGCAATTTTCTTAAATTGCTTTAAAATCAAGAACCTATCATCTCAAGCACGCTCGTTGTCCTTATGAAAAAATCAAAAAGAAAGTTATTGCTTCACCTTCCCCGGTGGTTAATAGTTATCATTGGACTAATACTCTTTTTACTCATCGGCATCTATCTTTTTCTCCCCTGGTGGGCCATCCGCTACGTCGAAAAGCACGACCGGGAATGGATCAACCGGGACATCACCATCGAACAGCTCCGGCTCAATCCCTTCACTCTCGGCGTCACGGCCGGCGGCGTTCGCATCACGGAGCCGCAGTCGGATTCCACTTTCGTTAAATGGAACAGCGCTTATGTCAACCTGGCGCTGTGGCCCCTCTTTAAATCCAATGCCGTCACCGAAGCATTTACGATTGAAGATTTCTACGGCCACGTCATTTACACGGGTTCCGGCTTCAACTTCGACGATCTGCTGGAACCGGCTGAGACGGAAACGACGGAGAGCGAAGGCGGGTGGACCTTTCAGCTGAACAACGTCGCCTTCCGGAGCTCGCAGTTTGTCTACGACGACTGGGGCGTCGGCAGCCGGATCGAGCTCGATTCCATCGGCATCCGGATCGACACCTTCGGCTCCGCCGATACGATCTTTCGAGTCGCCGTTCGCGCGCAACAGCCCGCCGGCGGACAATTGGACGGAAGGCTTAGCTACAATCTGTTAACGGGAGATTATCAAAGTACCGCCACCATCGACACCCTGGCACTGAAACCTTTCAAGCCCTACATCACCCGGGGCATGCGCCTGGGCGACTTCGTCGGACACTTCAATGCCGACTTTCACCTCAGCGGCAACGCCGACTTCCTGGCCTGCAGCGGACAATTTGAGGTCGGTGACTTTAGGATGACCGACCCGGAACAGGACACCCTCGTACTGACAGACAAGCTGGAGCTGGGGGTTGATTCCATCGATACGCAAAACCGCCTCTTTGACTTCCGGAAGCTGCAATTATCAGACACCTATCTCAAATTCGAGTACCTGGCCAAGGGAGATAATTTCAGCAACTTGATCGTGCACGGCCCGCCGGATTCTCTTTCCGTTGAAAATGCGGCCGCCGATACGGCAGAACGGAAAATCAACACCCAAAACTACTACGCCAGCCCCTTCGAATACCTGGCGCTGTACATCTACGACCTGACCAAGGACTACATTTTCAACACCTACGCGATCGACACGGTAGCGGTGCAAAATTTCAACCTTCGGTTTTACGACTACACCCTGGAGGATCCGTTTTACTTCGACCTTTCTTCGACCAGCATCACGGCCGGCGAAATCGAGTTAGAGGATGAAGAAGCGGAATTCGCCTTTGCCGGAACCGTCAACCGGACCGGTTCGATCGATGGGAAGGTGCAAATCAGCCGGGAAGGGGTACGCAATATGGACGTCGACTTCCAGATCAAAGGCGTTTTTCTCACCCGCTTCAGCCCCTACTCCCGCTTCTATACTGCCCACCCCTTCTTAGAGGGCGCCGTGACCTTCACCAGCACCAACAGCATCAAGGACTACTACCTCCAGAGCGACAACCACCTGCTTATCGAACAGATCGAGGTGGGAGACAAACTGAAGACCAGCTCAGGTAATTCTCTCCCCATGAAATTCGCCGTCGCCCTCATCCGTGATGTCAACGGAAACGTCGATCTGGATATTCCCATCGAAGGGCAACTGGACGATCCCAAGTACAAACTGGGAAAGATCATCTGGCAGGTGATCAAAAATATCGTCGTCAAGGCAGCCAGCGCCCCCTTCCGCCTCCTGGCCGACGCCTTCAACGTGGACGAGAATGACCTGAAAACCATCTACTTCAACAGCGGACAAACCAACCTGGAAAAACGGCAGATCAAGTCACTCAATTCCATTAGCCGGGTGCTCAGTAAAAAACCGGAGATCACCGTCGACCTGTTCCACCTCTACAACCGCGAATACGAACTGGATGCTTTGGCCATCCGGAAAGCCAAGACCGACTACCTCGCCGCTACCTCAGTAGCCGAAGATTCCTTACAACAGCTCAATACTATCGCCACCACCGATTCCCTGTTCCGCGCTTTTCTGGCTGAAACCTCCCCGGTTTACGATTCTACGATTTCCATCGCCGATAACGCCCGGCGGCGCTATGGCGAAGAAAATCTGCAAAATGAACTGGATACCGCTATCGCTGCGCAGCAGGAGCTGATTGCGCAATACCTCACCGAAGAACGGGATATCCCGGCCGATCGCTTTACCATCAAGAACCTTTCGACCGAAGAAATCTCCCTCAATCAGACACATCCGAAGTTTACCGTGGAGTTCGGCGTGGATGGGGAAGAAACGGAGGAGAAAGCTACGGAACGGGAGGATGGAGGATGAAAATTTGTTCGAGGTACTTTTTGCGTTCCTCCTTGGTCAGGTTGGGTATTGTCGATGACGACACGCTGCCGGAGTTCAAGGCATTTGTCGAGCAGCTGGGTTTCTTTGTTACGAGTGTTCAGCATATCCAGGCTGATTTGGCCAAAAGCCGAACGTCATTCCGGCAAATGATGATTATCATTTCACCTTGCTCCTATTTGCCTTTGGTTGGATGGGGGACTAAATACTTACATTAACTGTCCTTTCATCCAGGGGGCCGTATTCAAAAAGTCTGCAGCAGCGCTGCCCGGGGGGACGATCTCGTCACAGGCGGCGCGAAGACCGGGGTCCAGCGACCGGCTCATCAGGGGGACGATATCCTCCAGCTGCGCCAGGGTTCTGGCGCCGTGCAGGGGGGCCGTTATCCCAGGCTGATCTTTCACCCAGAGCATGGCCAGATGGGCCGGTTTCAGGCCGGCTTCTCTGGCGAGCTTGCTGAACTGCTGTCCGGTAGCGACCGCGCTGGCCGTGATGCGCTCCGCGTAAATGCCGCCTCGCTGATAGCGCACCGTATCAAAACTTCCGGGGTCCTGCTCGTCGTACTTGCCCGTCAGCATGCCCATGGCGAGAGGAGACCAGACGAGTACGGCCAGGCCGGCCCATTGACAAGCAGGCAAAACCTCATTTTCGGCGCGGCGGTCCAGCAGGTTGTAGGGTAGCTGTTCGGAGACGGCATGGGAGTAGTGCCTGAAGTCGGAGAGCAGTTTGCTTTCGGCGATTTTCCAGGCGGGAGAGGTGGTCGCTCCAAAATAGCGGATCTTGCCCTGCTGCACCAGGTCGCTCAGGGTAGACAGCACCTCCTCCAGCGGCATATTCATGGGAACGCGATGCATCTGATACAGGTCGATGTAATCGGTTTGTAATCTGCGCAGGGAATCCTCGCAGGCCTTGATGATGTGTTTGCGGGAGGTGCCCCGGTCGTTGATGCCCTTGTTGCCCGTAGGATAGTAAAACTTGGTGGCCAGGATGACCTCTTCGCGCCGACCGTTTTCCCGCAGCGCCTTCCCGATGATGCGCTCCGATTCTCCGTCGGCGTAGCTGTTGGCCGTATCGATGAGGTTGATGCCGCTTTCGATAGCGTGGTTGATGATTTGGATCGAATTTTCTTCGGAAGTGGGGTTGGCAAAGTTATCCGTGCCCAGGCCGATGGGGGAAATCATCAGTCCGGTTCTGCCCAGGGGGCGGTGGTATCGGTGTTCCAGCATAATTTTGATGGGTTGTGTGGCAATGAGGAGCAAGGTACAATAAAGGGGGGAGTTCATAAAACCTCCCGATTGGATGCGTTTACGAAATCTCCGAAGGTGTGTTGATTACCCATAAGTTCGGTGTTAGGTAATTTTAGTTTTGACGGAAAGAGCTTTTTTTGGGATTTTTTGAAAAAAATGCATCTGTCCTCTTTAAATTCGGTGGCCGGTTCGATGTCGATCCGGGAGACCTTTTGCATTCAGGTTTCCGGAACGCCGGAAGCGGGGCCACAGAGGCAAATCTGTACGGACAACAAATGAGAGAGGCTGCCAAATTGCTTTATAGCAAAAAAAAGATATCTTAGTCCAGAATTCAAACCTATCAACGGCTCAACCAAGCGGATTCCTACGAAGTACAGGAACGCTGAAAGCTGCTTGCCATAAGAATTAATACCTGACATTTATTCCTGAAATGACGCTCTGTGTCCGAAGTTAATCACTTTCGACGGACAGCCAGGGCGTAGAAGAACTCTGCTGTCCGGAACCAAGAAATTCATTCTCGAGCACTATCAAGCAATAAGAAGTAAACCTGCAAGCTACAAAGCTCATGGAACAGGTATATCAACCACAAAAAAGTGGAGTCCAGCACCCACTCAAAAAAACGGTGCGTATTCCGAAAAGCCAAAAGAGTAGGAAAATGAAAACAACAAAATCATGAATTGGTATCTGAAAGTTTTACGACAGTACACAGATTTTAACGGCAGGGCGAGAAGAAAGGAGTATTGGATGTTTGTTCTATTTAACATTATCATTGGAATCGTATTAGCTGGGGTTGACATGGGGATGGGAACACTCGACACGAATTCCGGATTCGGTGTACTGTCGGGTCTGTATTCACTGGCTGTATTCATTCCGGGATTAGCCGTTGGCGTACGGCGGCTGCACGATATCGGAAAAAGCGGCTGGATGTTACTGGTCGGACTGATTCCGCTGGTGGGCGCCATTTGGCTGATCATTCTTTTTGCGACGGACAGTGAGCCGGGAGAAAATAAGTACGGATTGAATGCGAAGGGGGTGATGGAGATGGTGTGAAGATATCGTAAAAGACAAGGGGGCCGCAGGGAAGAAAGTTCTGGATATATCGCGGTCTCCCTGTCCTTTTTGTCTCCTTCCTATTTGACTTTCGCGAAGCAGCGCTTTGCGCTTTCTGCTTCTTTCGCTCAAACCAGCCGGTTCCAGAGGCCGGTAATCGCGAGGGTCTCCCCACTTTCCTGAATATTCACGAAGAGCGTTTTGCCGGAAGGCGAAAGCACTAGGTTTCCCAGGTAAAAGAACCAGCATTCCGAAACCTGGCAATTGGTTCGCAGTTATAGGTTTACAGAAAAGTCTACAATATCTTTGAACAGCCTTGATTTTGATTTTGTATTCAGGGAAGAGATTTGTTTATACATTTATTAGTTAATTAAAAAACATATTTGTTTTGTTTACCTTAAAAAAAATTACAGGCCTTTTTATGCTCTTGATCATCGGAAGTGTTGGGGCTTTTGCTCAGGCCGAAGAGAAGGTGTCGGATGGAGAATTGAAACAGTTTGCATCCGCATTTCAACATGTTCAGAATATCAATCAACAGGCACAACAAGAAATGGCCAAAGCTGTTGAAGGCGAAGGATTGGGCATTCAGCGCTTTAATGAAATTCAACAAGCCCGCCAGGACCCTGCCCAGGAAGCAAGTGCTACTGAAGAGGAGATAGAAATGTTTAATTCTGCGTACAAAGAAATTGAGGAAATACAAAGGGGAGCTCAACAAAAAATGCAGGAGAAAATAGTAGAAGAAGGATTGACGATTCCCCGTTATCAGGAGATAGCTACATCGATACAGGCTAGTCCTGAATTACAACAAAAAATACAGGAATATTTGAAAGGTTAACAAATTTTTGTGAGGGTGGCGGAAAAAGTGTCTCCCTCCGTTTTCCTTTTTGCACCCTTTAATCAATACAGCTATGCATTCGCTAATCGCAACGGAGGTATAGCTGTATTTTTTTTTACAAAATTGAGTTCTTCCAAATTTCCGGATCCACTGAATTCGGGATGACTCAGGCTTTGCCCGACGCGATAGGCGGCGCCTTCCAGGGCGCCGTCTCTCTTCATGTTTTTTGAGGGAATCAATTCCGGTTCCTGTCGGCTGATGGAAATATATCTGGATCCGTGTTCAATTTGTACGGAGGTTGACATTCCATTAATTAACTCTGTGTACCTCTGTGACTTCTCCGCGTGTCTCTGTGTAATTTCAATAAGGCATTCAACCCTTCACCTCTCGATTCTTTACCCCGACGCTATCAACGGCCGCAGCGTATCAATCGAGGTTTGCGTCAGCTGGCTGTAGAAGCTTTCCGTAAAGGAAGAGCTGCCGTGATCCTCCAGAAACTTTTTCTGTTCGGGCGTGAGCCCTACCGGGGCTTCGTCGATGCTATTCGGGTAGGGGTTGGCTGGCGTGCGATCCAGCGGCGGGCAGAACTCGACGGATAAGGCGCCGTCGTAGCCAACCGCTTTGAGGGTATCTACAACTTTGGGCCAGTCGAGCCGTCCCATGCTGGGCGCCATGCGGTTGTTGTCGGCCACGTGGAAATTGACGAGGCGGTTTTTGGCGCGGCGGATGGAGGCGTGGTAATCGCTTTCTTCCAGGTTCATGTGGAAAATATCGAGGCAGACGCCGCAGTTGGGCCCCGTCGCTTCGGCGAGCGCCAAGGCCTGCTCGGCCCGGTTGATGAAGTAGGTCTCAAAGCGGTTGATCGGCTCTATGCCGATGCGGATGCCCGCCTTTTCGGCAAAGTCATAGACCTCCTTCATCGACTCCACGGCCCATACCCATTCCTCTTCCGGCCGCCCGTCGGGCACGATCTTGCCGACGGTGCAGGGCACGACGCTCACCGTGTAGCCGTCGAGCTCCTTGACCATGGTGATGACGTCCTTGACGTACTGAATGGAATCGGCTCTTTGCGACTCATCCCTGGCGAGCAGGTTGAGGTCACCCATCATCAGGGTGACGGAGCCCCAGCATTTCAGCTTGTACTTCTTGAGCAATTGCCGGACCTCCTTGGTGTCGTAGGCGCCCGGTGTTCCCTGGATTTCAATGGCGTCGTATCCTTGATCGGAGATGCGGGCGAGCGTAGTTTCGAGCGGTTCGGCGCGCATCCAGTTGTGTATGGCAATTTGCATGGTACTGTTGATTTTGTGGTAATTCGTGTTTCAGGTGTAGGTTTTGGTTGAAACTAAGTTGACATTAAGTTGATGCTACCTATCTCCGACAGCTTTTTTCTCTGTCTCCGGAGGGTGCATCCCCAGCAATTCCGCCGGCGAATAAAACCCTTTTTTGTCTGCCGTGGCGACCCGTACTGCTTTCACCTTTTCCGGTGAAACGACGGCTGCCTTATTCCCGAAGGCATTGCGCACGTAGGTCAGCACGGCGGCGACCTCCTCGTCGTTGAGCAGTCCGCCGAAGGGCGTCATCGGCACCTGTCCGGGGTAGGTTTTGCCGAGGACCTCTATGGGGCCCATCAGTCCGTGGAGCGTCAGTTTGATCAGGCGCTCCTCGTCGCCGAGCACCCAGTCGGTGCCCGCCAGCGGGGGGAAGCCGGAGGGGTCGAGCCCCTTGCCGTCGGGTTGGTGGCAGGTGATGCAGTAGCCCTCCCGCTCGTAGATCTCTTTTCCTTTGACGAATAACGCCCGGTCTGACCCTGTAAGCGTCGTGACAACTTCCTGTTCTTTTTGTTCCTCGACAGAACGCCCGTTCAGGTGGGCGTAGGCCGTTTCGTAGGCGGGCGCCATGTATTCGTCCAGCGGATGCCGGGCGGCGACTTCCAGTACGGGCAGGCCTTTTTCAGCAGGCAGCCAGGAAGCCGCCACGATGGCCTCCAGCCGCACGCGGCCGTGTTCATCGTCGGCGGCCTGCTTTAGCAACTCCGCCTGTTCGGCTACCTGGTGGCCAGTATAGCGCAGTACGCGTACGGCGGCGGCGCGGACATGGAAGTCGTCAGCTTGCAGCAGTTGTCGCAGCAGCACCTCATCGACCCGGTTCAGCCCCCAGGTGACCCAGAGGGCTTCCAGCAGGTGATGCTCGTAGCGTTGGCCTTGCGGGTCGAGTTTGGTCATCCACGCTTGCAGTTTGGGCAGTACTTCTTCTGCGGATCGGCCCCGCAGTTCCCGCCGGGTGCGGTAGCGCGTGCGGTATTCGGGCAGTTTGAGGTTGTCGAGCAGCTGTTCGACGGAGGCTTCGGCAACGGGTGCGGGCTCTACGAGTGGGCGGGATGGATAAGTGATGCGGTAAACCCTGCCGTGTACGTGGTCGCGGTAGGGGTCGCGGGCGTTGTGCTGCATGTGCCCGATAAGCACATTGTGCCAGTCGACGAGGTAGAGCGAGCCGTCGGGGGCGAATTCCATATCTACGGGGCGGAAGTTGGGATCTGAGCCCCGGATGAGGTCCTGCCGGTGCCGGCTGGTAAAGCCGGTGCCGTCGTCGATCATCTGATGTTGTTTCATGCCCAGGAAGCCGATCGTGTTGTTGATGAGCAGGTCGCCCTGCACTGCGTCGGGGAAGTGGCGGCTGGAAACGAATTCGAGGCCCGAGGTGGGACGCACCCGGTGAGCGTCTTCGATCAGGTTGGGCGACTTGGGAGTGGCGACGCCGTAGCGGGGCTTTACGGTGCCCGGCATCATCCAGCGCACGTCGGGGCCGGAGGTTTCGGCGAAGAAATTTTGCCCCCATTCGTCGAAAGCGATGCCCCAGGGGTTGGGGATCTGCAGCTGGGCGGTCCGCTCCAGGTGATGCCGTTGCGGGTTGTAGCGGTAGAAGCCGCCGTTAGTGGCCCGTACCGGCCCGTAGGGCGTTTCTACATTGGTGTGCAGGAAGACGCCTTCTCCCATGTAGATGGCTCCGGAGGGGTCGGCCGCGTAGGCGCTGTGTGCGTGATGTGTATCGTGATCGTCGAAGCCGCTGAGGAGGATATGCCGTTCGTCGGCGCGGTCGTCGCCGTCGGTGTCCTTCAGCAGGAGGAGGTTGGTGCCCTGTGATACGTAGACTCCTTCCGGCGCCAGCTCGAAGCCGAGGGGCAGGTGCAGGCTATCGGCGAAGGTGATCTGGTGATCGGCTTTGTTGTCTCCGTCGCGGTCTTCCAGGATGATCAGCTTGTCGTTGGGTTTGGGATCGCCGGGTTTGTAGTGGGGGTAGCTGGGCATGACCGCTACCCATAGCCGGCCTTTATTGTCGAAGGAAAGCTGAACGGGGTTGGCCAGATCGTTGAACTCCTCTTCGGAGGCAAATAATTCGGCCTTGTACCCGGGAGCGGTCTGCAGCTTGTCGAGCGCATCCTGCCCGTAGAGGTACTGCGGGTTGACGTTTTTGCCGTTGCCAGGTTGGTAATTGGATTCGACGGGAGGCAGCGGAAGGGTCTGCTGGTCTTTCGCTGCCAGGTCAACCTTTTCACCCTCCAGCGCCATCCAGATGGCCGTATCGCGGATGGCCGTCATCTGGCGGATTTTTTTCAGCTCGTAGGGATAGTTGTCGGGGCCGAAGGGGTCGTAGCGGCGTCCGAAGACGTGAACGCCGTTGGGGATTTTGAAGTCGTTGTGCCAGTACCAGTTTTTCTCCAGTACGAACGCCTTGACCATCTCCCGGTCGGCCTTGGGGTCGGGCTGAGCTTTGCCGAAGAGGTCGTCGGCGAGCAGGGGAGCAAAGCGGGCGTAGCCGTCGTCGGTGAGCTGGAAGCCGTCGATAGTGAGCATGTCCTCTCCTGCGAACCAGGATTTGGTAGGGGTGAATACATCGACGAAGTGCACTTCATTTTTAATAGTCACTTCCTTCATCGCTTGCGTGTAGAGGGCGAGGCGGCGGTTTTCCTCCCGGCCGTCGGGCAAGTCGTAGTGGTCCGACAGGTCTTCGAAGGCGATGGGGGAGACGAGGGCCAGCCGGGGCGGTGTTTCGCCGTTGTAGCGCTGCTGCCGGGTGTGGTCGATGAATGCCTGCAGCTCGGCTTTGAAGTTGTCCAGGCCGGCCTCCCCGCGGAACGATTCGTTGTACCCGAAGAAGGCGATGATGACATCGGCTTCATGGCGGGTCAGCCATTCGTCAGGCGTCTCGAAGTGGCCCTGGCTGCCGGATTTCTGGGCGAGCTCATCGTAATATTTTTCAGCGCCGGGAAAGGCCCAGGGCGAGACGCGGCCGGAGTGGGGGCGGAAGCCGGGTGTGTTGCCGCCGTCGCACATATTGCGGATGTAGAGGAGGCTGTCGGGATAGCGCAGTTGCAATTCGGTTTCGAAATGCCCGTAGTTCATCATGCGCGAACCCAGGTTGTTGCCGATGAGCAGGATGTGATCGCCCCGGCGGAGCTCCAGGGTGTCGGGGTCGGAGCGGCCGCATTGCAGGATGAGTAGGGTGAATAGAATGGCGACGGCCGCCACCAGGCGTGTTGTTCGGCGAATGCACGGTATGTGGGTCATGTGATGTTCAAGTTGATTTTCGAAGATCATGAAAATAATAGAATATATCGGATTGTGAAGGTTGGTTTTGATTTAATTTGGTGCGGGGGTGGGGATTATGTCGCCGCTACGCGGCTGGTTCGTGAATTTACCTGTTGCAAGAACCTATGGCTGACGCCATAGGCTATATTCTGTCGCCGCTAGCGCGGCTTCCTCAAGGCACGGGATGATCTTCTTTCTGTCATTGCCTGGTTCTATCCAGCCGCGTAGCGGTGACATAATCCCTCCTGGTCATATCTTTTTCATTCCATAATCCAATCAAATAAATACTCCTCTTTGTATTCCACCTGAAAGGCCTTTAAAAACCCAAGGTATTCTTCTTTGAATGTTCGACGTTTATGATGATTCTCCTGGTTTTCGATGTACCGAATTAAATCTCCCATTTGGGATTGCCCGTAGGAAAAAGCGCCGAACCCTCTTTGCCAGGCGAATTCGTGGTTTAATACACCCTGGTCGTTGATCCATTTGGAAGAATTGGTTTTTACCACCCGGATCAAATCCGAGACGGAGATTGAAGGTTTCATGGAAAAAGCCAGATGAACATGGTCCGGCATTCCGTTGATGAGAATCGGGAATTGTTTTTCATTTTTAATGATGCCGGCCATGTATTGATATAATTCTGGTGCAAAAGATTTGGGGATCAGGGCCTGGCGGTGTTTGACCGCAAAAATAGCATGGATGTTGATTTTGGTATAGGTGTTTGCCATGGGTGCGATTATTTATGGATGGTTAAAATAATCGTGTTGATGATTATGTCGCCGCTATGCGGCTGGTTCGTGAATTCACCTGCTGCAAGAACCTGTCGCCGCTAGCGCGGCTTCTTCCAGGCACGGGATGATTTATTTTCTGTCATTGCCCGGTTCTATCCAGCCGCGTAGCGGCGACGCAATTCCTTTCTCACCACTCCCGCCTATTGAAAATCGGGACCTATGGCTGATGCCATAGGCTATTCTGTCGCCGCTAGCTTCCTTAAGGCACGGGGTGATCTTACTTCTGTTTTTGCCTGGTTTTATCCAGCCGCGTAGCGGCGACGGATTATAGCCCAGGGCGCAAGCCCTGGGTAACGGTTGTGTTCCCCACCCACGAATAAGCCGCGTAGCGGCGACATAATCCTTCACAATGCCTTCCGGTTAAAAACATACCGCTCCTCGATCTCCTTCCCTTGTAACAGGTCGAGCGTATTCCGCACCGTCACCACGCACATCTCGTTGTAGGTTCGCGCGGTGAGGCTGGCGGAATGCGGGGTAATCAGTACATTGGGCATGGCCGGCAGGGGATCATCCGCGGCCGGCGGTTCCGTGGCCAACACATCCGCTGCGAAGCCGCCGAGCTGCCCCTGGCGAAGAGCCTCGATCAGCGCTTCCTGGTCGATGATTTCGCCGCGGGCGGTATTGATGAGGAGGGCGTGGTTTTGCATGTTGGCGAGCGCCTCCCGGTTGATGAGGTTGCGGGTGTCATTGGTCAGGGGAAGGTGGAGGCTGATGAGGTCGGCCTGTTGCAGCACTTTATCCAGCGGCAGGGCAGCGTAGGGGAGCGACTGGGGCAGCGCATCCCAGTAGATGATCTTCATGCCGAATACACTCGCCAATTTAGCGACCTTTTTCCCAATATTCCCCATACCCAGAATGCCGAGCGTCTTACCACGGATCTCGTCGCCGTGGTAGGCGTTGCGGAAATTCCACTCATCGTTTTTTACGGCTGAGATAGAGGGGTAGAGCTGCCTTTGCAGCATCAGCATGAGAGCGAGGGCGTGTTCGGCCACCGTATCTGCGTTGCTGCCGGGGGCGTTGATCACACGGATTCCGCGCCGGGTGGCGAAATCCAAAGCGACATTGTCGAGGCCGACGCCGCAGCGCGCGATGACCTCCAGATCAGGGCACTGCTCGATCAGGGTGCGGCTGACGTCGCCCTTGCCGCGCGTGACGATGGCGTGGATGGCATGGTTCCTGGCAACTTCCTCACCGGTAAAAGGTGAACTGGCGTCGAAAACCTTCGCCCGGCCTCTTAACAGCTGATCGGCTTCTTCCGAAACACTTTCCAGCAGGAGTATTTGCTTATCACTCATTCGTTTTCTTTTTCCCGTGATAGAGGGTGGCGTTTTCCGATTTGTAGCCCCGGAAGTCGTTGCGGCCGGAGACGTAGATCCCCTCTTGGTAAAGTTCGTCTTCGAAGATGGCCGGATCGAGTTGGCCTTTCATATCCGGGTCGGAGGAGATCTCGACCAGGTTACCGGATGGATCGCGGATAAACATCTGCATGGCGCCGTCCGGCAGTTGCCGCACTTTGCCCCAGGGTTTGATGTCGATCACATCGAGTTCTTTCATGCGGTGGAAGACGGCGTTGAAGTCGTCGACCTGCACGCAGATGTGCCCTCGGAATGACTGCTCATCCTCCCACTCGGTGAGGTGCAATTGCTGATCTTCGTTGATTTTGAAAAAGGCCGTAGGGTAGTCGAAGAGAAAGGCGGGAATGACTTCCAGTCCCAGCTCTTTTTCATAAAATTCCGCAGCCGTTTCCAGCTGATCGACGATCAGCGTGACGTGGTTGATTTTGGTGATTTTGGCCATAATTTTTGATTGATGTTAGTCTGAATGTTTTCTTTAGATGCCAGATGTTTACCCGACCAAATCGCGTAGCGAGATGGGCGGGCCAAAGGTGTTGGCATTCTGGAGGCTGACGTCTGATATCAGATATCTCAAATTTACTGCCGGTACTCTTTCACAAAATCCCAGTTGACCGACAGGCCCAGCCCCGGCTCGGTTGGTTCCTCCATTTTTCCATCCTCGGTATTGATCTGCTCATTGACCAGGTCGTACATCATCGGGTTGCCGCCCAGCGAGAACTCGATGATGGCGGCCGATGGGCTCGCGAAGGCCAGGTTGACACCCGCCATAAAGGAGAAAGCCGAGCCCCAGCAGTGCGGCGCCAGTTCCAGCTGATGGGTGGCGGCCAGTGCCGATACCCGCCAGGCTTCGGTGATGCCGCCGATGATGGCCGCGTCGGGCTGTACGACGTCGACGGCGCGCAGCTCGATCAGCTCGCGGATATCGAAGCGGGTGAATTCGCTTTCCCCTGCGGCGATGGGGGTGGCGGTGGCAGCGCGCAGCTCAGCGGTTCCCCGTTTATTATCCGGCGAGATGGGTTCTTCGAACCAGTAGAGGTTGCAATCCTCTACGCCCCGGCAGAAGCGTTTGGCTTCGGGCACGCTGAAGGTGCCGTGCGCATCGGCCATAATTTTGATATCCGGGCCCAGCGCTTCGCGGGCGGCGTGTACGCGTTCGATGCTGTATTCGACGCTTTCGTCCATCACGCCGACGCGCATTTTGACGGCCCGGAAGCCTTTCTCCGTATAGCCGCTGAGTTGCTCGCCGATCTCGTCGGCGCCGGCCCAGCCGCCGCTGGCATAGGCTTCCATCCCGGGGCGAAGGGCGCCGCCGAGCAGCTGCACTACGGGCACTTCCAGCAATTTGCCGAGCAGGTCCCAGAGGGCCATATCGACCCCGCTCATGGCGGCGACGGTAGTACCCCGGTTGCCCAGGATCGGGAATACGCGCCCGCGGGCGAGAGCGTAGTGGTCGCGCACGCCGTTGTACATGCGCTCCCACAATTCGTTGATCCGCCGGGCGTCCTGCCCGACGAGAATGGGTCGCAGTTCCTGCTCCACGCAGGTCACGATGGAGGCGCAGACGCCGGAGGAGCCGACGGCGGCCTTGGCTTCGCCGAAGCCCTGCCGGCCGTCTTCGGTGGTCACGACGACCAGCGTCATATCGAAATTAGTCAGCAGCCCGTAATCCGAGCGGTGCTGTTTGGGCTGCGGGATGGGGCAGCGGAGCCAGTGGGCTTCTACGTTGGTTATTTTCATGTAGTGTTGGCTTGTCTGAGTTTAGGAGTTTAGTCGGCGCCCCGCTGGGGCGCCTGGTTTAGAAGTTTAGGAGGATGGCAGAGAGTATAGTCCTCCAAGTCAAGATTCGCAAATTTTGGCTTGGAGGACTATAGCTTAGGAAGAGAGTAGAACGCTCGGGCTAGCCAGGCAATTTCCGAACAAATCTTTGCCACCCCTGTGATGCCATCTAAACTAAACTACCATGATCGTCATGTTTAATCTTTTTCGACATAATCCTCCACCCTCAAATCCTTCTCCTCCCAGTACTCATCCGACCGGAAGCTGTAGGCCGAGGGCTGATAGTCGCCAACTAACCTGACATCGGCTTCTTCCGGCACCTTCATATCCAGTAGGTAATAAGCGGCGTTGACCAGCAGTCGCCGCACCCCCTCGTTGGCCATGTCGGTAGAAGCGCCTATGGTGGAAGTGAAGGCCTGTCCCGGTTCGCCCTCTGGTAATTGATAAGTTTTGGTCCAGGCGATGGGCATCATGGGGTCATTGGGATTGACTGCTTCTTCGGTGGCCGGATTATCCGTGGCGACTTGGCTGTCGCTGGGGCGCATTCCGAAGAAGGGATCGTTTTCATCGTATTCCCCTGCCCGGTTGATCACCTGCCCGAAGATGATGGGCCGGGAATCCTCCGGCAGGGGCAGGCGGACGCCGTAGACATCCGTCGGCCCCCAGATACTGCCGTCTTCCAGGCCGTTGGTGATGGGGTGGTCTTCTGCGCCCGGCGCGATGATGCCGCGGGTGCTCTGGTGCTTGTGGTGACCGTGGTGGGAGTACCATTTTTCACCCAGCACCAGCCGGCCAAAGCCATCGTTCCAGACCTGCCCTGCTTCGTTGAAGTAATTGCCCCAGTGATACCACTGGCTGGTCGTGTCTTTGAAATTAAAGGCATGCGTGGCGGTGCGGATGCCGATAATAGGTTTGCCATTGAGCAAATACTGCTCCAGGTGCTCCATCTGCTCTCCCGGCAGCGCGCGGAAGCGGGTAAACAGAATCATCAGATCGGCCTCCCACAGCGCCTCCAGGCCGGGAATGTTACCCACGTAATTGGGATCGATGATACCGGGGTGCGCCGGGTCCTGGGCAAAGAGGACAGTACATTTGAAACCGTGGCGCTCGGCCAGGATGCGGGCGAGCTGGGGTAGGGCTTCTTCCGAGCGGTACTCCTCATCGCCGCTGACCAGCACGATCTGTTTGCCGGCGCCGGGGCCTTCCCCGCCACTGTAGGTGACCCACCGGACGGGACCGGGGTCGCTTTCTTCCGCGGTTTCAGGTTGCTGGCTGTTGGAGCAGGCCAGGCAGAGCCCGGAAAGAAATATAAGTAGTAAATAGGTGGATTTCATCATGTTCGTTTAAGGTGCTGCTGTTTATCGTTTTTGACCAATATATTGATTCTTAAAAAGAGTTTGTGATCTCCGGTGTAATGACTAGACGGATTAGAGGCGGGTTAACCCGTATGGAATTCACTTTTTTAATTTCAAATCCGTATCGTAACTCATATCACAAAAGCGTCGCTGTCCGGGTATTACTTTTAGTCCATTGGTTGACCAAATAATACCTACCTATGGCTAAGTACGCGTTGTTCTTCGCTTCCCTGCTGATGATCTTCTCAGCCGCTTGTGCCAATGAATCTCAGACTGACGGTCAGCAGACCGTCGAGGCCTCAGACCTGCCCACTTCGCTCGTCGAAAATCCCGAGCGGCCCATGGTAATGATGACCTGATGAGGTGACGAATCGACTGGATACCAACCACCGCCGGTTGTTGATGTCCGGGAGATGGCAAACAATTTGCAACCCTTGTTAATTGTTCCTGTCATTATCACAAAACTCATACGCCAAAACTAAAAAAAGTCATGCCAAAACCCCTGTTGGCCCTGTTGGCCTTTTCTCTTATTTGTACCCAGTCGTACACCCAATCCGACCGTGTTTTCACGCAAGCCGAACTGCGCGAAGATCTCCGCTTTATGAAAGAAAGCATCGAAACCTACTGCCCGGCCCTGGGCATTTTCCACCGGGATACGGAATTTAATCGCGTCTACGATAGTCTGTACGCAGGACTGGCCGGCGAGATGAGTGATCTAAAGTTTTATCCCTCTGCCGTCCGCCTGGCGGAGTCGACCAGGGAAGGGCATATGATCGTGGGATCTGCTTCCGATACTACCTCTGCTGTTTTCCGCGGCTTTTATGACGGCAGCTTCGAATTTTTTCCCTTGTCGATTAGGGAGGTGGACGGTGAGGTGCACGTCTGGGGTAATTTCAGTTCCGACAGCAGCCTGCAACGAGGCGATCAGGTCCTTCGCATCAACGGCGAGCCGATCAAATCCATTATTGTAGACCTTGGGGCCTACGCTATTACTGATGGTAACATTCCCGGTGCTGAACGGCGTAAGGTTATCGAAAGTTTCGGCTCCTATTATTTCTGGTTTTGTGATAAGCCGGAGGCGTTTGAGATCACTTATCAACCCTATCAATCGAATGAGGTGAAATCAATAGCTATTCCTGCCATCCACCGCGACTCGATGATCACCTGGCGTAACGTGCGCTACGGCAAACCGGAAGAAACGACGCCGTCCCGCTCCGATGTCTATGAGCTGCATATCGAGGACGGGATAGCCCACCTGCAGCTGAAAAACTTCAGCCGCCGTTTGATGGAACAGTTCAAGATCAAGCCCCGGAAGCTGTACAAAGCTATTTTCAGGGAACTGAGGGAAAAGAATGTTCAACACCTGGTGCTGGACGTACGGGGCAATACCGGGGGGAGAGACGAATACACCGAGGAATTGTTACCCTACCTTATGAAAAAGCCGTACCGCGGCGTGCTTTACGAAGACATATCCTGGAAGGGCAAGCGCGACGAGAATCCTTTCCCGAAACAGAGCAGGTTGGTCTTTGCGGGGAAGCTATATGTGCTGACCGACGGAAAGACCTTCTCCAACGGCTCCGTGGTGGCCCAGTACGCTCGGGATTTTGGCGAAGCGACCATCATCGGGCAGGAAACCGGGAGCCGCTACGAGGGCTGGGCAGGTGGGTCCCGCCAATCTGTTACTCTGCCGAACACCCGCATCCCCGTTCGTATTCCCCGCTATTTGCTACTCCGGAACCCTGATGTGTTAAAGCAGTCTGTCCGCAACCGGGGCGTGATTCCCGATCATCCGGTCTCCTATACTTTTGAGGACTTGTTGGAGGAGCGGGACAAGGCCTGGGAGCAGGTGGAAGCCCTGATCGGGGGTGAGATGGCGGATGATAAGTGATTAGTGGTGAACGCACTGCGAGTGCGTTCACCACTAACATGAAAATAATTCACCTCCAGACTTGACCGCTAAATCAAAACACGCTATATTTGTAAGTAATTACTCACTTACAATGACGGAAAAACAAGAAAAATTATTAAATACTGCCCTGGAGCTATTCGCCGAAAACGGCTACGCGGCGACGCCCACCAGCAGGATCGCAAGGGAGGCGGGCGTGTCGGAGGGGTTGATTTTCCGGCATTTCGAGAGCAAAGAAGGCCTGTTGCAGGCCATCCTGGACTACGGCAATGAATATGCCGCCAGGGCCTATGCCGGTCTGCTGGAGCAGCAGGAACCGAAGGCGATCATCAGAGCCGCGCTGGAGCTGCCCTTCCGGATCGATAAAAGCCAGTACCACTTCTGGCGCTTGATCTACTCTCTGAAATGGCAAATGGATGCGTACGATTACAGCATGTCGGCGCCGGCAAGAACGGCTTTGGAAAATGCTTTCGCAAAACTCGGCTACGAGCAACCGGAGGCGGAAGCCGAACTGATTATGGCCCTGATCGACGGCCTGGCAACCTCCATCCTGCTGCGGAAACCGGAAAATACCGGCGATATGCTGCAGGCATTGCTGGACAGATACGGAGTCTAAATTTTTTTAACCAAAAAAAGTGATTGCTCACTTACAAAAGAAACTCAAATGGAAAAGGTAATTCTGATCACCGGCGCCTCATCGGGCATCGGTAAAGCATCTGCCAAACAATTGATTCAGGAAGGACACACCGTCTATGTAGCCGCCCGCCGCGTGGAAAAGATGCAGGATCTGAAAGAAATGGGCGGGCATCCGCTAAAAATGGATATCACTGTTGAGGAGGACATTCAAAATGTAGTCAATACGATTGAAAAAAAGCACGGCGGCGTCGATATACTGGTCAACAATGCCGGCTACGCCATCTACGGGGCGATGGAGGACACGAGTCTGGAGGACGCCCGCCGCCAGTTTGAGGTCAATCTTTTCGGGCTGGCGCGGCTGACGCAGTTGGTGTTGCCCTACATGCGGGAGCAGCGCAGCGGGAAGATCATCAACATGTCTTCCATGGGTGGCAAGATTTACACGCCGCTGGGGGCCTGGTACCACGCTACCAAGCACGCTCTGGAGGGCTGGTCCGACAGCCTCCGCCTGGAACTCAACCCCTTCAATATCGACGTGGTGATTATCCAGCCGGGGGTGATCGAGACGGAATTCGGCGAGGTGATGCTGGAACCCATGCTGGAGCGTTCCCGTGATTCCGCCTACAGCCTGATGGCCCGGGCCATGGCGAAGGCGACGCGCGAATCCTATGAAAATGGAGGGGCCTCATCGCCCGAGGTCATAGCCAGCGTTATTTCGAAAGCCATCCGTTCCAATAGCCCGAAGACGCGCTACGCGGCCGGCAAATTCGCCAAACCGATGATGTTCATCCGTAAACTGCTGGGGGACCGGATTTTTGACAGGATGGTGATGATGCAGGTGAAGTAGGGAGTTTGCAGTTTGTAGTAGGCAGTAGGTGTAATGTCCAATATACTTGTGGTCAATCAAAAATATCAATGACAATCTCAATTTCAATAGCAATTCCCATCATCGCAGATATTGCTATTGCTCATTTTCCTTGGTACAAGATGCAAAGACAATACAAGTAGGCAGTAGGCAGTACTGCGCTGGCGAATAGACCTTCTGAGTTAAAACGGAGGAGGTAAGCAGCAGGCAGTTCCGTGTTGGTGAATACTTCAGTGGGGGTAGGGGAAAGGTTGTAGTTATTTCGGGGCAGTTGCTGTGCCCAGCCCGAGCATCTCCCTGCGCGAATTGGTTGGGTAAACACCCGGTATCCGTATCCACGCAGGAAAATTACGAACGTCGAAGCGAAGCACGAGAGCCATCAACCCTTTGGGAAAAGTCCTTATCTTCACTAAATAGTGAATTGAAATTGGTGATTATTGGAGATAAAGCGTGCCGGTGAGGTATTATTTTTCATTACAATATAAAATGCTGGACAGAAGTATCACCGAACTCGGGTTGAATCCGGTACTCGGGAAGGTGATCATTGCACTGACATTTCTGGGGGTTTCCTGGTACCTGTTTTACAAGGCGGCTTACGCCGAATGGATTTATTCCTCTGTTGGTCTTTTCTTCCTCCTGCGGCTGAGCGAAAAGAATCGAAATGAGTTCCTGAAATCGACTTTTCAGATAGGGATTATGCCAAGATCAGGATGACGGAAAATATCCTGTTGATTTCGCCTTTTATCATTTTTTTCTGTACGAAGGCAGCCTGATTATGGTGCCGGTACTTCTGCTTGCGTCGGGGTTGCTGGCGCTTGTTCACGTTGGCAGGACCGGGCATTTTACGATTCCCACCCCATTCTCCCGGCGGCCTTTTGAGTTTCCCAGCGGATTTCGGAAAACCTATGTCTTACCAATGCTGGCTTATCTGCTGACGGGGATAGGTATTGCTTCCCACATTTTTTCCACCCTTAGCGAGAGTTGCGATGTGATTCAGCACGAAGTACCAGTTCCTTTTGGAAGTAAGCCCCGAAAGCCTGAAAACGAAGCTAAAAAACTGGGACGGGCCAGATTGGAAGCATACGACCTGAACGATGCGCTGGCTGAATTCAGAAAGGCGCTGAAAATGGAGCCCAAAGATCCGGAAATCCATTTTTTCATGGCTTGCGCCTAATTCCATACAGGAAAAACCGCTGGAGGGCTTCGAGCCGCTGAAAAAGGCGGTGGCGTATGATCTGCAGGAGCGGGAAGCTATCCTGACCCACGATATGCTGGCCTATCTGAGAATGCATCCGGCTTTTGAGGCGTTTCGGGATAGCGGGTTTACAAAATATGATCCAAGCAAGAGGGAGGAGTAACACGGCTGGCATTAAACACAAGTTTTTTTTATATTTGAAATACTATACTGTCTCCTTTGCCGGAAGAAGGAGAGTTTTTTATTGTTCCCAGTAACCAAACGCCAAAAAACCTTTTACGCATGAAACAGCTTCTCCCGTGGCTCATTGCCATCATCCTCCCCAACTTGTCTTTTGCACAAACAGATGTTTTGCAACAGTCCGCTACCGGAAAAAGTATAGACACAACGAAAGTGGAAGTCAGTACTTTTCTGGTATTCTTTCCCACCGCCGCTCATGCTATCGATACGAGCTATCAACAGGACCTGGACCGGATAGCGGCACAATTGACCGAAGCAGAGGATACGACCAGGCTTCTCGGCTTCACCGACAATGTCGGGGATGCCCTTTCCAATCAGCAATTGTCGGAAAGACGGGTAAGCGCTGTGAA